>Ga0256826_1000189_pt1 | contig 34318 bp, 27 predicted proteins | sample CV79metaG_FD_185975 | JGI IMG/M metagenome (GOLD analysis project Ga0256826, IMG submission 185975) | Hydrothermal vent microbial communities from East Pacific Rise, Pacific Ocean - CV79 | ecosystem: Environmental > Aquatic > Marine > Hydrothermal vents | place: Pacific Ocean: East Pacific Rise...
CTGAGAGAAATTTCTACTCTCGCTTTGGGGAGATAGATATCATCGCTACAAAAAATGATGTACTTCATTTCGTTGAAGTAAAAAGTGGCGAAAATTATGAACTGGCTATTCAAAATATTACTCCTTCGAAAATAAACAAACTTATAAAAACTGCTCATGTCTATATGAAAAAAAACTCTCTTGATGTAGATTTCGTTTTAGATGCTTTAGTGGTAACTCCAATAACGGTTGACTTAATAGAAAATATTACATTATAATGAGAATGAAGGAAAAGATATGAAGTGTTTCACACTTGTTTTTGTACTGTTTTTTTCTTTTATTCTTGAAGCTAAACCTATAGATATTACAAGAGATAATCAAACCTTTACAAAATATGTAGAGGTATATATAGATAAAGAAAACTTGAGTTTAGAAGAAGTGCAACAAAAGGTAAAGTTTTATTTTAATGATTATGAGCATATTAATTTAGGTTTTGTAAAAGATACTACACTCTGGTTGAAGTTTGAGTTTGACAACAGTAGTTCTCAAAAGATAGAGAGTGTACTAGAAGTGGATAACCCTCTGTTAGAAAGTATTATATTATATGATGGAAATAGTAGTTATAAAAAGGGAGTACTTTATTTAGAAGAGTCTAGAAAGACGATTAATCCTACCTTTGCTATTAGGCTTGATGCATGGGAAACAAAAACATACTATTTAGCAGTAAAAAATAGTACAACAGCACTGCGTTTAGGATTGCATATAAAAAGTCAGTTAGATTTTTTAGAAGATGAATATAGGAGTGAAAAGCTTATTTTTATCTTCTTCACTATAGTATTAATGCTCTTTTTTTATAATGCATCTCTCTTTTTCTACACGAAAGAGAGACTCTATTTTTACTACTGTCTCTACATAATGACAATTTTGTTTCAACAAGCTACTTACTTGGGTATAACGCAGATGTATATGCCTCCTTGGTTTATATACTATGACAATTTAAATGTACTTTTTAAAGTAAATATTATGTATATAACAGCTGCACTATTTGCAAAAAGTTTTTTACAAACGAGCAATTATCCACGATTAAATAATATTTATAACATTTTTATTGGAATTTCTCTTATAGAGATTCCTCTCTTTGGAACACCAAGTTTTTACTACCCAGAAGTTGGAATTATTACTGCATTAATATTTATATTTTTTAATATGTATGCAGGATTTTTTATTTATAAAGATGGCTATAAACAAGCAAGGCTTTTTGTTATAGGTTGGAGTTTTTTAGTACTTGGTTTTATTGTTATGATTTTAGATGGTTTAGGTCTAATCGCTGTAATGCACAATCTTACAGATTTAATTATGTTTTTAATAGCACTTGAGGCAATGGTTCTCTCTTTAGCATTTATAGATCGATATATTATTCTTAGAGATGAGAAAAAGAGTGCTGATGCACTCTTGATGCAAGAGTATAAAAGTAGACAGAGTATTATTGAAACAAGAATTACCGAACAGACCAAAGAGTTAACTCATGCACTCGATACAAAACAAGTACTTTTAAAAGAGCTACACCATCGAACAAAAAACAATCTCCAGTTAATTCTTTCTCTTGTGAGAATGCAGTCTGATAGTTCCCAAACAGTTGTTCAAAGTAAGTTCAAAGATCTTGAAAATAGAATAAGTGCTATTGCTAAAACACACCAGATCTTATACCTTAACGATGATTTAGGTAGTATTAATATGAATGAGTATATTCAAGAACTATCTGATGACCTCTTAAGTTTAACACCAAAAAGGGTGACGGTAGATATAGCTATAGAAGATATTTTTATGCATATTAAAGAGGCTAGTTATATAGGACTTATTTTAAATGAACTTATTACAAATGCTATAAAGTATGTGAATATTGATGATATTTTTATAGAAATTTCTATAAAATCTGATAATGGAGAGTACAGGATAGATGTAAAAGATAATGCATCAAGTATGCCAGAAGATATTTTAATAAATCACGGTTTAGGTATAACACTTGTAAAAACATTAGTCGAGAGTCAACTTGATGGAAAACTTGAACTAAAGTATGAAGAAGGTTTACACTACATGATAGAGTTTGTATTATGAAAAATGTTTTAATAGTTGAAGATGAGAGTTTAGTTGCACTTGAGATATCTAGTTTTGTCAATGAACAAGGTTTTACGACATGTTGTATCGCTTCAAGTGCACAAAAAGCTTACAATATCATAGAAAAACAGTCAGTAGATTTAATTTTAATGGATATAAAGATTAAAGGTAGTATTGATGGAATTGAGTGTGCTAAAGAGATACGAAAACGAAGAGATATTCCCTTAATTTATATTAGTGCATTTAGTGATGACAAAACACTTGAAAGAGCGATAGAAACAGAGCCTAGTGCATACCTTACAAAACCATTTAATAGAAAAGAGTTAAAGGTTGCAATGAAGATTGCTACAAAAGATAAAAGTGATAAGTTACGAGTAGGAAATATTATTTTTGATAAAGAATTCTCGTATGATAGTAAAAATAGTGACTTAATTATGTTGGGTGAAGTTGTACATCTTACAAAACAGGAGAAACTTTTACTTTCACTACTCGTGGGTATGAAAAATAATATAGTAGATATTTATGAACTAGAAAATTATATATGGCCAGATAAGCAGAGTAATGAAAATACAAGAAGAGCACTTGTAGGACGGCTTCGTTCGAAATTGAAATATAAGTTTTTAGAGACTATACATTCGGTAGGGTATAAAATAAGTATTTAAATTACAATGATTTTGCAATGTTCTCATCGTATACTTAGGGAGTAGAGAAAACTTTACTTGAGGAGTATATGATGCAAAGTATAGCAAGAATTTTAATAGGGATAACTACTCTTTCCTTACTACTTTTGAGTGGTTGTAGTAGTGGAGGTGGCAGTAGTGAAACTACAAACGAAGTCACATCTTCACTTAATGGTGTGGCACAAAAGGGTGCATTTTTAAAGGGTGCAACAGTAAGTCTTTGTAAGTTAGATGCAAAAATGCTTTGTACAAACGATAAACTTGAAGCTAAAGTGAGTGACGACAAAGGGAGTTATGAGTTTACAAAGCTCCCTTGGAGTGGTTTGAGTCGTGTTACTATTACTGGTTATTATTTTGATGAACTACTAGGAAGAACAAGTCTCTCCCCTGCAACAATTACCGCAATTGTAAATATAAAATCAAATCTGAAACAGAAACATAATACAAATCTTTTAACAGATATGCAAGCTAAACGTATGAAAAATCTTGTTGAGAAAGGAAAAAGTTTAGATGAGGCATCTGAGGAATCAAAAGATGATATCAAAACACTTTTCAATGTAACTTCAGATGATTTTACTGCTTTAGATATAGTGGATTTTAGTACAGGTAATGCTTCTGTTAATGTAGAGTTACTGAGAATTTCAGCAGCTGTTACAAATGCTGAAGATCCGGTTGGTGTGCTCGAAGAACTTATGAAAATTTATAACGAGTATGGGATTGAAGCTGTTTTAAACTCTACACTTTATAAAACACTAATGGGTTTGATTGAAGATGTAGATGTAAAAGAGGTACTTACTCAGATGGTAAGTCAAGAGGAAGCAGATGCCGCAACAATTACTGCAGTAGCTCCTTTTGCACTCGCTAATATTATTACATATGGTGCTATTGAGTCGGATGATAAAGTAAGAATTACTCTCATTGGAACAAAGTTCATAGATCAACCAAGTATCTCAGTGAGTAGCAGTGATACTCTACTTGCAATTGACTCTATTACTCTGTCTGATGATAATAAATCAGCAATTTTAGATATGAATAGAGCAACATCTTGTGAAGATATTAGTGTTAGATTTACTATTGACTATATGGCTTTAAAAGATTTTGAAAGTCCCATAAGAACAAATGAGTTAATATATAAAGATGAAAATTCTCATTGTACAACTCCTGCTCTCGTAAATCCTACTGCGATAATCTCTTTGGTCCCTTTAGAAAATAAAAAAATAAAACTTACACTACTTGGAACAGAATTTGAAAATTATACAGGGAGTATAAATGCCGAGTTAATTACAAGTTCTACTTCTCTAGCAATAGTAAATACAGTAGTCGCCGATAACAATAAATCAGTTATTTTTACTTTAAATGAAGAGACTGACTACTGTGCTGAGGAGAATGTAACAATAGGTTTATATACTTTTAATTTGAAAGATGTTCCAAATGAGAGTGATACTTTTAAATCTAATAAAATTAAATATGTCTCTCCAAATACTATGGCTGAGTGTGGTGGTGACTCAAATAGTGTACCAGTTACACTCAATAGAGCACCAACAGTTTCAATAACTCCAAGCATAATAGGTACAGTAAATGTAGAGAGTATGGTAACACTCAATGCAGTTGCTGAAGATGTAAATAGTGAAGACAGAGTAACTCTACAATGGAGATACAAAAATGTTGAAAGTACAATGTATAAATCAGGTGGAACAAGTTCACAGTTTAGTCAATGGTTTGAGAGAGCTGGTCGCTATATTGTAGATGTTAATGCTACAGATAATCATGGAGCATCTTCGAGAGTGAGCATAGAGTTTGATGTAGTTGCTGTAAACCACTCTCCAGAAGTAACTATAAGTCCCGACGGTGATAAAAACATTTATGTTGGGGAGAGTCTGATTTTAAAATCTCTTGCATCAGATGAAGATGGTGACACACTTACAATATCTTGGAAAATAAAAGAGTCCAATGATACTGAGTTTACAACAGTTACAAATTATGGCACAACAGGTTTTAATCATACATTTAATACGGCAGGTAGGTATCTGGTAGTTGTTGAAGCGGTTGATGGAAATGCTTCTATGGCTGATGCTAATATAACAGTAGTTGTATCTGATGTACCTACTCACACTTTAACACTTGATGATATAAATATAACACTGACTGTAAAAGGGACAAAACAGTTCTCAACAGGAATAGCAAATGGTGCAAATGATGTAATACTTCATGAGGCTTCCACACATGGAGATACTCGTTTCTTTTTAGTGGGTAATGAGTTTTGGAACATTGTGTACGAGAGTACAGATTGCTACATTGGAGATGATAGTTTTATATATAAACATGGAGACGATTATGGTCGTGTGAATGTCACTATTACATCTGCATCAAATCTATCCGCGTTGAGTGAGACAAAAAGACTTTTTAATACAGAAGTACTAACTAGTGAGTATTTACGAGCAAAAAATTCAAGTGAAACAGTTGTTATAGCAACAGCAACACATGGAGGAAGCTCCTCTTTATTGAATGTTGGAAATGAGATAATAAATTATAGTTATGATCCGGATGATAGTTTTATAGGGAATGATTATTTTGATTATAATGTAAGTGAAGTTATAAACGAATGTAGTTATTCTCAAATAGGTCGTATAAGTTTTATTGTTGAAGAAAAACTTGAAGGTATACATCTTTTTACTTGGTATGATGATGTTCATGGTTATGAGATTTGGAGAACTGATGGTACCGTATCGGGTACAGTAATGGTAAAAGATATTAGACCAGGAACTTATGGTGGTGGTGCTATTGATAGTGCTGTTGTTATTGATGGTATTTATTATTTTGCTGCAAATGATGGTGTAAACTCTACTGAACTTTGGCGAAGTGATGGAACAGAGTCTGGAACAGTGATGGTAAAAGATATTAATCCTGGTACTGATGATGGCTCTTTCCCTTATAATCTTTCTGTCATAGACAATAGTTTTTACTTTTTTGCGAGAACAGGTGATAATAATGGTAGTAACTGGAAAGGAAGTAAAGGTTTATGGAAAAGTGATGGAACAGAAGCTGGGACTTTTTTAGTTGAAGATTTTGGAGATGATTCATTAACAAGTTATTCCGGACCTGGATATCTACAATCACTTAATAAATTACTAATATTTGTAAAAGATGATGCCCCTGGAGGTGGTTCACAATGGGAACCATGGATCAGTGATGCTTCAAACTCTTCATTTAAACTAAAAGATATTTGGCCAGGTGATGAGGGCTCTAGTTTTATTGGTTGTATAGAGATGAGTAATAGATGTTATTCCAGTGCTGATGATTATACTCATGGTAGTGAGTTATGGGTTACGGATGGTACAACCGATAATACACATATGGTAAAAGATATTAATGAGAATAATGATAGTGCTACAAGAGGTAGTGGAGGAGGAGCTTCATACCTGACAGTCGTTGGGGATAAACTATTTTTTGTCTCTTTTGATACATTCCAAGGGATCTCTCTATGGAAAAGTGATGGAACAGAAGCTGGAACACAAATGGTAAAAGATAGCTTTGTTGATGAGAATGAGACAAATATGGTCACTCGTTATGCATATAGAGACAACTATGGTGATTTTACAGCTGTAAATAATACTTTATATTTTAAGTTTAATGATGAAGTAAATGGTCAAGAGATATGGAAAAGTGATGGAACAGAGTCTGGAACAGTGATGGTAAAAGATATGGGGAGTGATGACTTTTCTGCTCCATCAGAGTTAAGGGCAATGAATGGGGTACTTTATTTTTGGTTTACTGATAATGCTGTACCAGCTAATAGTGGACTTTACAAAACAGATGGTACAAGTACTGGAACAGTACTTGTGAAAGCTTTTTCTAGTGATGATTTCGAAGTTAGTGGAAGAGGTATTGTAGTTGATGGCTCTAAACTCTATATAGAGTTATTAAACTACTCTAATAATGCTACAAAAGAGTATTGGATTAGTGATGGCACAGATGTTGGAACATTCAAGTTAGTAGATGGTGAAAGTTGGGGTGGTGAGGAGTGATTTCTTTTTTGTAATACAACTAACGCTATAATCTCCCTAATAATTTAGGGAGATTTTTTATGCAAGCAAAAATATTTTTTGGCTCAACTGAAGCAAATAAAGAGAGACAAAGTGAGAGAGTAAGTCCATATAGCGGTGAAGTAGTTTCATCTGCTCCTATTTGTGATGAAAAAGATGCTCTAAAAGCTTTAAACATAGCGCAAAAAGCAACTCTCTCAGCAAAGGCCTCAACTCTTGCACAAAGATGTTCTTGGCTTTTAGATGTAGCACAAAAACTTCGTGAAAACAAAGAAGATATAGCAAAAACTTTAACAGATGAAGTAGGGAAACCTATATCTTTTGCTCGTATAGAAGTTGAACGCTGTATTGAGACAGTAACACTCTCTGTTGAGACTATGAGAACTATGCATGGTGAGACTATCAACACGGATGCAATGGCGAGTGGAAAAAAAACGACTGCTTTTTTTACTCGTGAGCCTGCTGGTGTTGTTGTCGCCATCACACCTTTTAACTTTCCACTTAATCTCGTAGCACATAAACTAGCTCCTGCACTTGTAGCGGGAAATACAGTAGTACTTAAACCAACTCCAGAAGCACCACTTACAGCTTACAAATTTGCAAGACTTTTCATAGATAGTGAGTATGCAGTTAAAGATGCTCTCTCAGTTGTTTATGGAGATGCTGAGGTAGGGAGTGCTCTTATCACTTCAGATATTCCCCGTGTTATCTCTTTTACGGGTTCTGTTCCTGTTGGAAACATCATCACAAAAGCAGCAGGCATTAAAAAAGTGAGTTTAGAACTTGGTGGTAATGCTGCAACTTACATCTCTGCTACTGCAGATTTAGATCTAGCAGCTGAGCGTTGTGCTCTTGGTGCTTTTGTGAATTCTGGTCAAGTATGTATATCTCTACAACGTATCTATGTAAACGCAGATATTTATGATGCATTCGCACAAAAGATGGCTGAAGCTACAAAAAAACTTGTAGTTGGCTCCCCTTATGAAGATGATACTTTTATGGGTCCTCTTATAGATGACGAAGCAGCCCAGCGTGCAATGGGATGGATAGAATCTGCTATAGAAGAGGGTGCTGTACCACTTCTTCCTCCTCATCGTGAAGGTCGTATGTTTCACCCCTGTGTTATGGCAAATGTAACTGACGATATGGCTATAGTATGTGAAGAGGTTTTTGCTCCTATAGTAAGCCTTGTGAAAGTAGAGAACTTTGATGATGCCCTTCCAAGAATGAATAACTCTCCATATGGTTTACAGTTTTCAGTTTTTACAAATGATCTCAAACTGATGCAAAGAGCTATCTCTGAGTTAGATGCTGGTGGCATTGTTATAAATGACATGCCAACACTGCGTTTTGATATACAACCTTACGGTGGTGTCAAACTAAGTGGAGTAGGGCGTGAAGGTCCTAAGTTCGCTATAGAAGAGATGACAGAGATAAAATCTGTAGTGATATGCTAAAGTGTTTAAAGTTTAGTAACTAAATGAGTAAAAAAAAGGTAATTATTTCTGCTTGTTTACTTGGTGAGTATTGCCGTTATGATGGTAAGCAAAAGAGAGTAAACGCAGTGCTGGAAGCTTTTAAAGAGTACGAAATCATTCCTTTTTGTCCAGAAGCACCCCTTTTTGGAACACCTAGAGAGAGAATAAGTGTTGTAAAAGTTGGAGAGCAAGAGTATATTATTAGTGATGAGAGTAAATTAGATGTTACACAAAAGCTGAGAGACGAAATAGAAGAGTTTTGTTCTAAAAACACTGAAGTTGATGCCATAGTTTTAAAGTCTAAAAGTCCATCATGTGGTTATAAAACCACTCCTATTTTAGATGAAAGAGGAGAGATATTATACCTTGGAAATGGTATAGCAGCTGCGATATTTTTAAAAAGATATCCGAAGATAACTCTGAGGAATGAGCTAGAGTTTAGCTAGCTGCGGGAAGAGAGATAACAAATTTTACTCCCTCGTTGACATTCTCAACTCTAAGCATTCCCTTGTGGTGCTCTTCAACTATAACTCTTGACATAAAAAGCCCCAGTCCACTTCCTTGTGTCTCATCGTGTGTAGTAAAATACTTCTCAAATATATAGTCTATAATATCACTATCAATACCACCGGCATTATCTTCTATCTCGATAGTTGTACCTATTGTTTTTACTGTAATTGTAGGGTTTTCTATTTCACGTTCTCTGAAAATACTCAACATATTTTTTAAGATGTTTAGAATAACTTGAATTATTTCACTATTGTGTACTTCAACTTCTTGAGTACTGAGAAACTCTTTTTTTATAAAAATATTATGGTTATGAAGTGTTGTCCCTATAATACTAAGAGAGTTTTCAAAAAGTGACTCAAGTGTAGTGTATGCACGTTTTTTATTTGGTGAGAAAAAATTTCTAAAGTCATCTAGTGTTGTTGTAAGATGCTTAATATAGTCATGTATACTATCCATCTCTTCCACGAGTTTTTGAAGATGTTCCTCTCTTTGCTCGGGGTTATTTAAGTCGTATTTATGTAGTTCAACATCTATTTTTACCATAATGGCAGTTGTTGAGATTGCAGAGAGAGGCTGTTTCCACTGGTGTGCAATCATCGAGAGCATCTCGCCCATTTGTGCCATTCTCTTTTGTTGCAAGAGAAGAGTCTGTTGTGCTTGTAGATTTTCTTCAAGAAGTTTCGAGTTTGTTATATTTTTGTCAACTCCAATATAACCTTGAAATGCACCACCTTTGTCATAAATAGGTTTACCATTAGTAAGCCAACAGACACGTTCTCCTGTACTTGTAATGGCCCAGTTTTCTAAGTTTTTTATATTTGCTTTTTCTAAAATAATCTGTGAAAAAATAGCACGAACCCTTCGGGCTTCTTCTTTGGACATAAAATCAAAGGGGGTTTTCCCTAGTATCTCGTCTGCTGTGTATCCTAAGATAGACTCGACTTCTCCTGATACATAGATATATACACCTTTCGCATTAACCTTCCAGCTAAAATCAGTAAATTCTTCAAGTATAGAATCATTATGCATATTAAAACTCCTATTTAATTAGTATATCATTGTTTTTGTTAAATAATAAGAAAAGTATTGTGATATATCATTCTATTTTTTATAAAGAAGAGTAACCGCTCATCCTAAGTCTTGATTAAAAGATACATTTAGTATGGTTTAGTTATAATCGCGTAATATTATACTAAGAGATGTAAACATGGATATCAGAGAAGAGTACCTAAAATTTTTCGAGTCAAAACAACATAACAGAGTTGCTTCAGCACCACTAGTGCCGGATGATGCAACACTTCTTTTTAACAATGCAGGGATGGTCCCTTTTAAGTCGATTTTTACAGGTGAGATACCAACACCTTCTAACCCTCGTGCAACGTCTTGTCAGACTTGTATTCGTGCAGGTGGAAAACATAATGATTTAGAAAATGTAGGTCATACAGCACGTCACCATACATTCTTTGAAATGATGGGGAACTTCTCTTTTGGAGACTACTTCAAAGAAGAAGCTATTGCTTATGCTTGGGAATTTATAACAGAGGTTATTAAACTCGATGTTGATAAGCTTTGGGTTACCGTTCATGACTCAGATGATGAAGCAGAAGAGATGTGGAAAAAACATATTTCTTCAGACCGTATTATGCGTTTAGGTGATGCAGATAACTTCTGGTCTATGGGTGACACAGGTCCTTGTGGTCCTTGTTCTGAGATTTTTTATGATCAAGGTGCCGAGGAGTTCAGTGGTCCTGAAGATAGAATGGGTGGAGAGGGTGATAGATTTTTAGAGATCTGGAATCTTGTTTTCATGCAGTATGAAGTAAAGGTCGCAGGTGGAGAGAGAATACCACTAGCACACCCTTCTATAGACACTGGTATGGGACTTGAACGTGTTGTAGCCATTAAAGAGGGGAAAACTTCTAACTACGGTTCTTCACTTTTTATGCCTATGATAAATGAAGTTGAGGCAATGATAGGCAAAGAGTATGTTTACAAAACAGGTGCTTCTTACCGTGTTATCGCTGACCACATTAGAACTGCAGTTTTCTTACTAAGCCAAGGAACAAACTTCTCAAATGAAGGTCGTGGTTATGTACTTCGTAGAATTCTTCGTCGTGCTGTTCGTCATGGTTATCTTTTAGGTTTTCGTGCTCCTTTTATGTTTAAACTTGTAGATACTCTCGTAACTATTATGGGTGGGGAGTATGACTACTTATCTGCAAAAAGCGAAGCTGTAAAAGAGCAGATACAACTTGAAGAAGCAAGATTTTTCAAAACTATTGAGTCTGGAATTGCTCTTTTTGAAGAAGAATTAAAAAACACTGACAAAGTATTTAGTGGTGAGGTTGCATTTAAACTTTACGATACTTTTGGTTTTCCACTTGACCTTACAGAAGATATGCTTAAAGAGAAAAACTTAGGACTAGATAGCAAGAAGTTTGAAACACTTATGCTCGAGCAGCGCACACGTGCAAAAGCTGCTTGGAAAGGTTCTGGGGATGCAGCAACTCATGGTGACTTTAAAGTACTTTTAGAAGAGTTTGGAGAGAACACTTTTGTAGGTTATGAGTTTACACAGCACTCTGGTGAAGTTCAAGCACTGCTCAATGCAGAGTACAAAAAAGTGGACTCTTTAAACGCAGGAGAGTCTGGTTGGGCTCTTTTAGATATCACTCCTTTTTATGCTGAGAGTGGTGGCCAGACTGGTGACTCTGGTGAGTTAGAAGGTTTCGCAAAAGTCTTAGACACTAAGAAGTTTTTTGGACTAAGTCTTGTAGAACTTGAAGTGACTAAAGCACTCAAAGTAGGAGCTGTTGTTGATTCTATTGTAGATATTTCTCGTCAAGAGATTATCAAGCATCACTCAGCTACTCACTTAATGCATGCAGTTTTATCTGATGTTTTGGGAGATCATATAGCACAAGCGGGTTCACTTAACGAAGCGACTCGCCTGCGTTTTGACTTCTCTCATCCTAAGGCTGTAAGTGAAGCAGAATTAACCGAGATAGAAAATAGAGTAAACAATGAGATATCTCGTGGTATAACTACAAAAACAGAAGTACTAGGCATTGATGAAGCGAAAAAGAGCGGTGCAAAGAGCCAGTTTGGTGAAAAGTATGGTGATGAAGTTCGTGTTGTTAGTTTTGCAGATGCGAGTATTGAGTTTTGTGGTGGTGTGCATGTTTCAAATACGGCAAATATCGGAAGCTTTATAATTACAAAAGAGTCAGGTGTTTCAGCCGGGGTTAGACGTATTGAAGCAGTTTGTGGTAATGCTGCTTATAAGTATTTTATCCAACAACGCGCCCTTTTAAACGCAGCTCAAGCAGAAGTGAAAAACCTTGACTTACTTGCAGGAATCAATCGTTTAAAATCTTCTGTAGTAGAACTTAAATCAGAACTCAAAGATGCTCAAAACTCAGCAAAAGTTGAGATAACTACAAGTGAAATCAATGGTGTAGCTGTTGTGGTTGAAGAGTATCCATCTGGTGACATTAAAGATAAGATAGATGAACTTAAAAACCAAAACGAGAAACTCTGTGCGATGCTCTTTCAAGTAAAGGGCGATAAAGTTCTTATAGCTTGTGGTATAAAAGATGCAGATGCTAAAGCGGGTGACTGGATTAAAAAAATTGCTCCTATTTTAGGTGGTGGCGGTGGTGGTCGACCAGACTTCGCACAAGCAGGTGGAAAACTACCGGCAAAACTACCAGAAGCTAAAGAAGCAGCTCTTAGCTTCATTACAGAGGCTCTGAACTAATGAAAGATTTTATGATGACACTTTTTGGAAACTATGGGACTGAGATAGTATTTTTACATATTTTCTCTGCTGTAGTTTGGGTTGGTGGTATGATTGCTATGCGTTTTGCTGCACATAACTCATTTATAGAGATTGAAAATCCTCTTCATAGACTAGAGAGAATCTCTCATGCTTTGAAACGTCTTTTTTACATTGTGAGTCCTTTTGTAATTATTTTAATAATTACAGCAGTTATAATGGCTGTAAGTCTTGGTTTTCGTGCAGCTGCTGTAGATGAAAATGGTAATGTCATAAGTGAATATGCAATGCATCTCTATAACCTTATACATGTAAAAGAGGTTATTTGGATGATAATGGGAGCAAATTTAGCGGCCATGATGTTCTTTCGTTCACAGGTAGATACACTTTTAATAAAAGGCGATACAGTCCTTGCAAAAGCAAAGCTTAGCCGTATTGGAAAATATATGGTTCCTCTTAACATCATTCTTGGTCTTATTGCAATTTACCTTGGAGTGACACTTAGAAATGCTTAGACTTTGCTCATCTTCAGAGACTCGCTCAATGCTTCTTACAAATGCAGGTATCGCATTTAAACAAGAGAGTGTAGATTTTGATGAAGATAGCATTATTGCATCGAGTCCAAAAAACTTTGTATATCAAGCGACTATTGGAAAATACAATGCAAATTTTGCTGCATTTGGAGTGGATGAACTTCCTCTTTTAGTAGCAGATACTGTAGTGACTTCTCAAGGTAAAATTCTTAGAAAAGCAAAGTGTGTGGATGATGCTCGTAATATTTTATATACACAAAGTGGAAATATTACAAGCATTATTACATGTATGATCTACCACTCAAAGAACAAAAAAGTTATAGATATCTCTCAAACTGACTATATTTTTACGAAGTTTAATGAAGATGACTTAGAAACTTATTTAGAGAGTGGAGAGTGGCGTGGTAAAGCGGGGGCTTGTATGGTTGAAGGTTTTTGTAAAGGGTACATCAAAGAGGTAAAAGGGCATGAGTCTACAGCTATGGGGCTGAGTGTAGAAGTATTACAACGGTTTGTGGAGAAGTAGAATATGAACTTAACACTTGAAATGGCTATAATACTTGGACTCACTATAGTGATAATGACAGCCCTTATAAGTTATTTAGTGATAGAAAACTTTTCAAAAAAGAAAAGATATTATAAATCTATAATTGATAACTCCACAAATATTGTAATAGTAAGCAATAGTCTTAACCTAATAGATGCTAATAGAACTTTTTTTGAATACTTTAATAAATATAGTACTATTAGTGAATTTTCAAAAGAATATGCATGTATTTGTGACTTTTTTGAAGAGGAAGAGGGCTATCTCTCACCGCTAAATGAAGGTGTTGCCTGGGTTGAGTATTTAATAAAGTTTCAGGCCATTAAACATAAAGTGAAGATGAAAATAGAAGATAAAATATACTATTTTTTAGTGTCAGCTTTACTTATTGATGAGAAAGATAGTATCTATGCGATGATTCTTTCAGATATTACAGAACAAGAGACTACAAAACATGAGTTGGTCTCTTTAAGTGTTCAAGACGCTATGACAAATATAGGAAATAGAAAACTTTATGAGATAACACTTAAAGATCAAATTATATTAGCACAGCGTTATGTACACCCTTTTTCTCTTCTTATCTTAGATATAGATTTTTTCAAAAAGGTAAATGATAACCTAGGACATGATGTTGGAGATAAAGTACTCCAAGAGTATACAAGATTTATTACTATACATCTACGTCAAACAGATGTTTTTTGTAGAATTGGTGGTGAAGAGTTTGCCGTTATACTCCCACACACAACCAAAGACAAAGCATATATACTTGCACAAAAAATACGAGAGTTAGTCCAAAACCATAAATCTGTCACACCAATAACTATCAGTGCAGGGCTTGTACAGTATGAAAAAGGTGATGATGAAGAGAGTATCTTCAAACGTGCAGATAAGGCCCTTTATAGAGCTAAAGAGAGTGGAAGAAACAGAGTAGTCCTTGGATGATGTTTTACGAAAGTGAGTTAAAAGCACTCAAAAAATCAGGACGCTTACGAAGCAGAAAAGTTCTTCAAAGCAGTCTCAAGGATTTTGCTTCAAATGATTACCTAGGTCTCTCTCATAATAAATCTCTTCACCAAAAAACGGCTGACACACTCTCTACTTTAGATATTCATAGCTCAAAAGCTTCAATGCTTGTAAATGGCTATCATCAAATACATCAAGATTTTGAAAAAGCACTTTGCAAGGCAAATAACTTTGAAGCGGGAATAGTTCTAGGAAGTGGGTTTAATGCAAATATCGCACTTGTAGAGTCTCTTGTTCGTAAAGGTGATGCTCTTTTTATGGATGAGCTTTACCATGCTTCAGGAGTGCTAGCTTCTAACCTTAAGGGTATTGATGTTACATATTTTAAACATAATGATATGAAAGAGTTAGCAAAATTACTAGAACACTCCACTGCCAAGCGCAATATCATATCAGTTGAAGGAATATACTCTATGGATGGAGATATATGTCCCAAAGAAGTTTTTTCTCTTTGCGATAAGTACAATGCTATTTTAATAGTAGACGAAGCACACAGTAGCGGTGTAATAGGTGAGAGTCTTATGGGTGTTTTTGATTACTATAAGATTACTCCAAAGCATAACCATATAAAAATGGGAACTCTGGGAAAGGCTTATGGTAGTTTTGGTGCGTTTATACTTGCAGATGAGCATATAGTTGAGTACTTACTAAACCGTGCAAAACCAATTATTTATGCGACTTCACTCTCTTTGTATGATACTCTCTTAGCACATAATTCTCTTCGTTATATTCAAAAAAATGTAGCTACTCTTAAAGAGGCTATTAGTAAACGCAGCTCTATTGTCAAAGAGGAGTTGGGCATTCATGTAGATGGCCTAATAGTCCCTCTTGAGATAGGAAATAACAAAAAAGTTTTAGAGATTAAAGAGACTATAGAAGCTGAAGGCTTTAGCGTTGGAGCTATTCGCCAACCAACAGTAAAGAGTGCTATTATTCGTCTCATCATTCGGCTTGGTGAGAGTGAAGATGATTTAAGAGCCTTATGTAAAAGTTTGGTTAAAATAAAAAATGAATATTAAAAAGCTTCGTATTACTCTAGATGAAGAGTGCTTGGTTGATATCTCTTTTCATGTCTCAAACTCTTTAGCCTTAGTTGGACAGAGTGGTAGCGGAAAGAGTCTTACTCTAAAAGCACTTCTTGGAATGTTACCAAGTAGTATGGATCTAGAGTTAGATATTGAAAATTTATTTGAGCTTATTGCAGGGAAAAGTGTTGCATTTATACCACAAAATCCTTTTACAGCACTCTCTCCTCTGACAAAGATAAAAAAACAGTTTTTTAATGAAAATAAAAGAGTAAAAGAACTCTTTGATGAAGTTGGATTAGAGAGTGAACTCCTTGAGAGATTTCCCCCAGAACTTTCAGGTGGACAACTCCAGCGTGTTGTTATAGCAATGGCATTGAGTAATAGACCGAAGTTACTACTCTTAGATGAACCAACAACAGCACTTGATCCTGATACAAGAGTTCTCATTATAGAGCTATTAAAAAAACTTCAAGAAAAAGAGGGATTTAAAATACTTTTTGTAACACATGACATAAGTGCAGCAAAGAGTTTATGTGAAGATATTTGCGTACTTAAAGATGGTCAAGTTGTTGAGAGTGGTAAGATGCAAGAAGTTATAAAAGCACCACTCAAAGAGTATACAAAAACATTAATACAAGCAAATTTTGCTAATAGGGAATTTAGAGTATGAAAAAACATTTGAAGAAAATATTTACAACGATTTTTATTTTAGGAGTTTTATCTCCTTTTGCATTGTTTGGGTACTTTTATTTTAACTATGATTATGATATATCTGCTTTGGTAGACTATAAACCCGAAGTTACGAGTCGTATTTATGATAAAGATGGAAAAAAAATAGCTAATATTTTTAATAAAAAACATCGTTATTACGCCTCTTTTGAAGAGATTCCCCCTCGTATAATCGAAGCACTTGTTGCCATTGAAGATACTACATTTTTTGAACATCCTGGTATAAATATAGATGCAATTTTTCGTGCAGCTGTAAAAGTTATTCGTGCAGGAAAAGCTGTAGAAGGTGCGAGTACTATTACACAGCAACTTGTGAAAAATGTACTTTTAACACGAGAGAAGAAGCTTTCCCGTAAGATAAAAGAAGCGATTTATGCCATAAAAATTGAGCATGCTTTAACAAAAGAACAGATTTTAGAGCGCTACTTAAATGAGATTTATTATGGTCATGGCTATTACGGTATAAAAACAGCAGCAGATGGTTACTTCCATAAAAACTTAGATGATTTAACACTCAAAGAGATGGCTATACTTGTAGGACTTCCAAAAGCCCCGAGTACATATGCTCCAACAAAAAATTATGATATTTCGATGGGAAGAGCAAATCGTGTTATAAAACGTATGTATGTTTTAGGTTGGATTGATAAGACAACATACGAGAGTGCATTAGTTGAAAATCCTGAAGTTTTTAATGATACTTTGACACAAAATAAAGCTCCTTTCATAGTTGATGAAGTGGCTCGTCGTTTTCGTGATTTAAATATAAGCGACTTAAAAACTGGTGGTTATGAAATATATACAACAGTTGACTTAAGACTTCAAAAAGCAGCTAGAGAGTCTTTGAAATTTTCTTATACAGAGTCGTTAGAACGTATAGAAAAGTATAAAGAAAAAGAGTTAGAAAAATTAGCTGAGTTTGAAAAAATAAAAAATCCGACAGAGAAACAGATCTTTGAACTTCAAGATGTAAATGTTTCACAATTAAATGGAGCCCTTGTCTCTTTAGATTCGGCAACAGGAGATATTTTAGCACTAGTTGGAAGTGTAGATTATAAAAAAAGCTCTTATAATCGTGCTACACAAGGACGACGCCAGCCTGGTTCTGCATTTAAACCCTTTATTTACCAAGTAGCGATTGACTTAGGTTTTAGTGGTGCGACAGAACTTGTAGATATAGCAAAGACATATGAGTATGAAAAAGATGGTCAAGAGATGAAGTGGCGACCTAAAAACTATGAGAAAAATTATAAAGGTTTAGTGACACTTCGTGAGGCACTTATTCACTCTCGAAATCTTGCAACGATTAATTTAGTAAACGATATAGGACTGAATAATCTTCTTAAAGAACTTAAAAAATTTAATATAAAGAATATACCAAATGATCTTTCAATTTCACTTGGTACTATGTCTATGTCACCTTTAGGCTTAGCAGAAGCATATACATCATTTTCAAATAAGGGTGAACAAGTAAAGCCTCACCTTATAAAAACAATAGAGAAAGGAAATGAGGTTATATATGAAAAAAAAGAAGTAAAACATATGACGTCATTACCTACCCAAGCATACATAATGACAACTCTTTTACGAGATGTTGTAAATCATGGTACAGCTAGACGTGGTCGAGTTAGGGGACTTGAACTTGCAGCAAAAACAGGAACTACAAACTCAAATGTAGATGGTTGGCTTGCAGGCTATTCACCTACGATTACTACAGTAGTATGGTTTGGAAACGACGATAATACTCCGATGTACAAACATGAAACTGGTGGTAGAATAGCAGGACCTGCATTTTCTTCATTTTATAAAAATGTTATAAAACTCTATCCACAGATTAAACGTGAGTTTGATATTCCTGATGGAATTATAGAAGTTGATGTTGGGAAGAGAAAAGAATACTTTAGCGATATCTCTAAACCTCCAAGGGTGGAACAAGCAACTGATCCAGAGGAAGAATTACTTTGGTAAGTTGTTAAGATCTCTTATAAGACCATCTTTAATATCATAAATAAAGGCATGAACTTTAAGGTCTTCGCCTCTATCATGAGCACCTCTAACAACAGTAGTGTTTAAAATATTTTGTACTTGCTCTAGTACGTTAAGTTCACAAAGCCTTGCAAAACGTGCCTCGTCATCTGAAATTCTAAACATCTCATCTTCATGAAAACGAGCAACATCTTTAATATGACGTAACCAGTTGTCTATAAGACCATGTGGTGTTTCACCCATGGCAGCTTTTACCCCTCCACAACCATAATGACCACAAACAATTATATGTTTTACATTTAGAACATCAACAGCATACTGTATTACTGAGAGTGCATTGAGGTCAGTATGAACAATTACATTTGCAATATTTCTGTGAACAAAAACTTCTCCAGGAGGAAGTCCAATGATTTGGTTAGCAGGAACACGGCTATCAGCACAACCTATCCAGAGAATATCTGGATTTTGTTGTGTGGATAGTCGCTGAAAGAACTCTGGGTCTGTTTTATGAACTTGTTTTGACCAATTTTTATTGTTATTAAAAATCTCTTCAATCTTGTCCATCTTGTCTCCTAGTTTAAAAATGCCTTGTTGAGAGCACAAAACATTGCTTTTATAGATGCTGTAGCGATGTCACTATCTTTACCAACTCCAAAACATGAAAGAGTCTCAGCTGTTTGGAGCTCGATATATGCGACTGCTGTAGCACTGCTCTGTTCTCCACATGAGTGTTCAGAGTATGAGCTAATACTAAATTCATTTTTATAGTCTTTCATAAGTGCTTTTTTGCAAGCATCTATTGGACCATTTCCCTCGCCTACAGCCGTTATTGTTTTTCCATTATAGTTGTACTTGAGTGTACATTTAGATACTTTCTTATCAGATGATACCGTAAAATCAACTAATGAAAGGTGACCATCTAGGTTAAAATATATATCTTCAAAGATATTAAGAATCTCTTTAGAACTTAAAACACGACCCTCAGTATCTGTCACTGCCTGTACTACTTTTCCAACTTCTGGATGCATTGCTTTAGGCAGTTGATAGCCTGCTTCTTTCTCAAGTATATAAGCTACACCACCTTTCCCAGATTGAGAATTTATACGAATAACAGATTCGTAACTTCTTCCAACATCAGCAGGGTCTATAGGAAGGTACGGCACTTCCCAAAATGCGTCATTTTTTGCTTGTTGGTATGCAAGGCCTTTGTTTATTGCGTCTTGGTGAGAGCCACTAAACGCAGTGTATACAAGCTCACCAACATAAGGATGTCTTACATGTGTCTCTATCTCTGTACATTTTTCAACTATTGTTAAGGCTTCATCTATGTTAGAAAAATCAAGTTTAGAGTCTATTCCTTGTGTTGTCATATTTAGTGCAAGTGTAATAATATCGACATTTCCAGTACGCTCACCGTTGCTGAGAAGTGTACCCTCAACTCTATCAGCACCAGCTAAAAGTGCTAACTCCGTAGCTGCTACAGAAGTTCCTCTATCATTATGAGTATGAGTAGAAATGATTACATTTTTACGATTATCTAAGTTTTGTGCCATCCACTCTATCTGATCTGCATAGATATTTGGTGTTGCCATCTCTACTGTAGAGGGAAGGTTAATGATAACTTTACGAGACTCACTTATTCCCCAAGCTGCAGTTACAGCATTACAGATTCGAGCAGAAAACTCTAACTCTGTTCCTGTAAAACTCTCAGGTGAATACTCTAAGAAAATATTTCCTTCGTGAGAAGTTTCATACTTTTTAACAAGCTCTACACCTGTAAGTGCAAGTGTTATAATTTCCTCTTGAGATTTCCCAAAAACTATTTTTCTTTGAGCAACAGAAGTTGAGTTGTAAAGATGTACAGTTGCATTTTTAACACCTTGAAGAGACTCAAATGTTTTAGCTATTAAGTGCTCACGAGCCTGCACTAAAACCTGAATTGTTACATCATCGGGAATAAGTTTATCATCTACTAAACGACGCAAAAAGTCGAACTCTACTTTTGAAGCAGATGGAAAACCAACCTCTATTTCTTTAAATCCGAGTTTGAGTAAGAGTGTAAAAAGTTCAAGCTTTTTTTCCATGCTCATAGGGTTAACAAGTGCTTGATTTCCATCACGAAGATCAACACTACACCACTTAGGAGCTTGAGTTATTGTTTTTGTAGGCCATTGTCTATTTGGCAAATCTATTTGAGGGTAAGCTTTGTACTTACCAGTAGGAATTTTATGCATCATAAAACCTTTGTAACTTGAAATTTTTACTAGTACACTCTTACATTTACTAATAATTTTCGCATTATAGCAAATTTGTGGTTATAAAGGTATCTCTAAAGTGAAACAAGCACCCTCATTTAAGTTTTTAACACTTAATGTGCCATCTAGTTTTTGCGCAATTTGCATACTCATATAGAGACCGATACCTGTCCCTTTCCCTGTCGCTTTTGTAGTTACTTCTGGTTTAAAGATATGCTCGATGACATTTTTTGGAATGCCTCCTGCATTATCTTGTATTTCTAATATTGTAGAATTTTCTGTCGTAAAAAAGCGTATGTATATATCGCGTTTTTTTATGTCGTGTTCATTGAAGGCATCTTTTGCATTGTTTATAATGTTGAGAACAAGGTGTTTAAACTCATTTTCTATACCATGAATTAAAATCTCTTTATCACTTTGAATATCAATGTTAATACTGTTTTTCATAAACTCATCATTTACAAGTAGCATGACAGAAGAGAGGGAACGTTTTAGACCGAAACTCTCTTTTGTCTCTTTAGGACGAAAGAAGTTTCTAAACTCACTGAGAGTAGTGACCATATGTTCTATTTGTGTTTGAAAATCATCAGAGAGTTCATCAATGTAGGGTTGATCAACTATATTCTCAGCAAAATCACTTTTAAGCATATCTGACATCATAGATATAGCATTAAGTGGCTGTTTCCACTGGTGTGCAACTGCATCCATCATCTCACCCATTGCTGCCATTTTAGCCTGTTGTTCAAAGCGTTTATGGTTAGCTTCATTAAGTGCTACTTCTTGTTGTATGCGTCTCTCTAACTCTTTGTTAAGTTCATCAAGTTCACTCTGTCTTGCATCGTAGCGTTTTAAAAAGACATCAAGAAGCATATCTAAGTCTGCACGATGTTTAGAGTGAGCACTTTGACGCACGGCATCGAGTAGCTCTATAGTCTCTAGTTGTGCATACTCACCTTTTGGATTTTTACGACTTTTGATTTGAAATTCTGGTTGCGTGAAGGAGTTTAGATTCATAATTATATATTATAACAAGTTTTAAGGTTTTTTTCTTTCATTACGTTTAGCTCTTTTTTTCTGAATTCGCTCACGAATAGAATTAAACTGTTCCATTGATGTGTCCTCAACATCAATAGTTGAGTGGGCGATATCTTCTCCTAGATTTATTTTCAAAAAATCTGATTTTTTCATAGCGAGTTGTTGCGATGGAAAAACACTCCGGTGTCCAGTTATAATAAAACTTATAACTATAGAAATAGCTGCATAGTGAGCTACATCTAAACCAAACAACTCCATAGCCATTATAGTAGCGGCAATAGGAGCATTGGTCGTTCCTGCAAGTACACTTACAAAACCAAGTGCTGCAAAAAAAGCGAGATTACCATCTATAAAACTTCCAAACCAGTGACCACTTGCAGCTCCTATATAAAATATAGGAGTCACAATACCTCCACTTCCACCACTTCCAAGCGTTATTGATGTGTAAAGAGTCTTGAGTAAAAAAGCATACCATGGGATATCCTCGATTTGTGAAGTATTTGCTTGTAGAAGATTATCTATTGTTGTTAATCCTAATCCAAAGTACTGATCACCTACGAAGAAAGAGAGAAGTATAAGAATAATACCGGCACTAAAGGCCTTTATATAAGCATTCAAAGGTATTTTTTTAATAATTCGTGAAACTCTTTTTAGTGCGGTAATTGTTATGTCAGAGATAATTCCAAAAAAGAGACCAGCGAGTACAACTTGAAAAATTAGAAACAGATTTAATTCTATAGGTTGTATAAAATTGATATTAAAATATGTATACTCTATGCCTAAATACTGAGCTGTTGAAAATGCTGAAAAACCTGCTATAAAAGAAGGAAGCAAAACATCGTAGCGTATAAGCCCTACAACTAAAACTTCTAGACCAAAGATAGCACCTGCTATAGGTGTTCCAAATACTGTTGCAAAACCAGCACCTATTCCACAAATAACAAGCTTTTTTCTATCTTCAGTATTGAAATGAAAAAAATCTGATGTAGTTGATGCCATTCCTGCACCTATTTGAGCTCCAGGACCTTCTTTTCCGGCAGAGCCTCCTGAGAATATAGTGATTATGGTAGCAAGGAGTTTTATGGGAATAACAGCTATCTCTATCTTCCCACTTTTTTTATGAACAGCTTCGATTACCTTTTCTGTTCCATGTCCATCAGCATCTGGAGCAAATCTTTTGACTAACCATACTGTAAGTAAAAGACCAAATGGAAGTAAGTAGTAGTGAGGGAAAGGGAGTAATGATTGACTTTTTTCAGAAAGTTGTAATGCTTTTAAAAATATAGTAACAGATGTACCAATGATAACACCAACAAGGGAAGAAAGTATAAGCCATTTTGTGACACTTACAAAGATTCCAACTTGCTCAATAGAATGTTTTTTCATCCTTTATTGTAACGTTATTTGAAATGATTTGTATGAATTTTGGAATGAATTATAAAAGAAGTGCAATTATGGAAAATCTCCCACAAGTGTGGGAGAAAAAGTGAAGGTTAAAAACCTAGCACTGGTATGTAGTTTTAAACTCGTAAGCAGTTGGACGACCTTCATCTGGCCATACATCTCTTTCAAATCTGTAGTGTTGGTAAGCGTTGATAAACTCTTCACTAAATACTGGTTTAAGGAAATCACTATCACCGATAAGACCTTCAAGAGCCTCACGAAGTGTATGTGGCATTTGAGGAATACCTTTTTCACGAATCTCATCAAGAGAAAGTTCATAAAGATCTTCATCCATTGGTCCAACAGGAACAGCAGCATTTTTGATACCATCAAGTCCAGCCATCATCATTACAGCAAATGCTAAGTAAGGACAACAAGAACTATCTGGGAATCTCATTTCTAAACGAGTTGCACCTTCACCTGCACCGTATGGAATACGACAAGCAGCAGAACGATTTTTAGCAGAGTAAGTAAGAATACTTGGTGCTTCAAAACCTGGTAAAAGTCTCTTATAAGAGTTTGTTGTAGGGTTAGTAAATGCACTAACTGCAGCAGAGTGTTTAAAGATACCACCAGCATACTGTAAAGCCATATCAGAAAGGTTACCGTAGTTTCCTTCTTTGTAGAAAAGGTTTTTACCATCTTTCCATAGTGATTGGTGAACGTGCATACCATTACCATTATCACCAAACATTGGTTTAGGCATAAATGTAGCAGTTTTACCATTAAGGTGTGCAATCATTTTTATAACATATTTGTACTTTTGAACATTATCAGCAGCACCGATGATATCAGAGTAAACAATACCGATCTCATGTTGCCCTTGAGCAACTTCGTGGTGACCAAGAACAACTTCAAGACCAACTTGCTCTAAAACTTGCATCATTTCAGCACGAATATCTACAGCAGAATCTGTTGGAGCAACTGGGAAGTAACCACCCTTAGTTCCTGGACGGTGTCCAGTATTGTACATATCTGGGTATGGGTTGTTTGAGTTCCACTCACCCTCTTCAGTATCAACCTTGTAACCAGATTCATTGATGTTATCAACAAAAGTTACAGAGTCAAACATGAAAAATTCATTTTCAGGACCAAAGTATGCAGCATCTGCAACACCAGTAGCCTCAGCATGTTTAAGAGCAGCTTTAGCTATTGAACGTGGACATCTTTCATAAGCTTCGTTCTTGTAAATGTCATAAACATCACAGAAAACAATAATAGTTGGATCAGCAGTAAATGGATCTAAAAATGCAGAACCTACATCTGGAGTAAGAAGCATATCTGACTCATTAATTGGTTGCCATGCTTCGATTGAAGAACCATCAAATGGAAGACCATTGTCTAGTTGGCCAGCAGTAACAGCACTCATTCTATAGCTGATATGGTGCCAAGCACCTTTGATATCTGTAAATCTAAAGTCTACAAATTGAACATCATTTTCTTCACAAAACTTGAAGAACTCTTCTGTATTATTAACGAATTTTCCCATTAATTATCTCCTGAATTTATTTCTGAGACAATTATAACCCAATAATGAATAACAAATAGTTTAAGTTTGCTTAAAAAAGAGTCATTTAAACTTATTGTTTCTAAAAGTTATAAGTTAATCCTAAAAAATTACACTAAAAGTAGACCCTTCGTTCTCTTTACTCTTTATATTTAGGTTGAAGTGATGAAGATTTAAGATATTGCTTACTATGAAAAGGCCAAGTCCTAAAGAATTATTCCATGTGTTTTCATTAACTCTATAAAATTTACTTGTAATGTTTTCTAAATTTTTTGATGAGATACCAATCCCAGAATCTGTTACATCAAGACTTCTGCTTGTTACTCTTATGGTTACTTCATCTTCAGAGTATTTAAAAGCATTTTCAACTAGGTTTGTAATGACAACACTAAAGAGTGATGCATCTCCTTTTATGGTAACACCTTGCATCCCTTGAATAACTACCTCGCGTTTAGGATAGTTCATCTTAATGTTCTCCACTGTTTCTTTGACAAGCGCATCAAGTTGAATACTTTTAAAATTCATCTCCTGCTGACCACTGTCAAGTTTACTTGATAGTCTAAGTGTATCTATCAGCTCACTCAACTTAACACCATTTTTATATATTTTGGTAATGAATTTTTGTCGTATATTGGGGTTAATGTCTGGGTCATCTAAAAGTGTTTGGGAATAGCCATTTATAACGGCAATTGGATTTTTAAACTCATGACTAATAGCAGAAATAATGTCGTCTTTTTGTTTGTTTGAAGACTTAAGCTTGTCTGTAAACTTACTCTTTTGTTTCTCTTTTTTTACTAAAATTTGAGAGACTTTTGTAAGAAGAGAGGTAATGTTATAAAACTCAACAGAGAGCTCTGAGCGAATATATGTTTCTTTTTTCTTTTTTGTCATAGAGGTCAAGAATATAACTATTTTTTCAACTTCTTGCTCAATTGTTTTACTAATCCTAAGTGTAAGCATGAAAATAAGAATAATAAAAAGAGTTAAAATCGCGAGTATCTCTTCACCTAAAAGAAGTATCTCTTGGTTGATGTTTTTTATCTCTTTTGATACACGAATATACATCGGTGTTTCTAACTTGTCAAATTTTTTTGCGATGTATAGAAGATCTTTATCTAGGGTTTTTGAATGGCGTATCTTATAACCATACTCTTGGCTATTAGAAGCAATAATCTCATCGCGGTACTTATGGTTTTCCATCTTTAGTTTATCTTTATGCGACTCAGCAATAATCTCTCCATCTAAAGAGATAAGCGTTAAACGTAGACCTAAATCTGTTTTGATGTTTTGGGCAAGAGCATCTAAGTCTTTAGTATTTTTAACACTAAAAGATATAAGAGTGATGTTGTTCTTTATAGCTTCTTTCGTTTGGTCAATATAGAAATTTTTTACCCAGTAGTAGACTATAAGCCCAACACCAATAAATAAAAGTGAGAAAATAAGAAGAAACTTTCTGATAATGAGCTCATGAAACTTTAACAAAATATATAACCCTCACCACGAACCGCTTGAATGTAGTTCTTTTTTCCACTAGGATCTATACTCTCTTTGAGCCGTTTTATAGCTACATTTACAGTTTTTGCCTGTTTGTTTTGGCTATCTGTCCATACACGTTCTAAAAGGACATCACGACTTAAAAGTATGTTGGGATTTTTGATAAACTCTAAGAGAAGTTCAGTCTCAAGGTGAGTGAGTTTAACGCTCTCTCCATTAATAGTAAAGTTTTTGTTTGTTGCATTATAAAGAATATCTTTATATTTTAATACATCCTGCGTTTGACTAGTTCTACGTATGAGTGCAGAGACTCGAGCTTTTAATTCATTTACATTAAAAGGTTTTGTTATATAGTCATCACCACCTCTCTCAAAACCTTCTACTATATCGTCTGAGAGATCTTTAGCACTTACATAAATAACAGGTTGGTTATACCCTTCAGAGCGAATTTTTTCTATAAAAAGACTCCCTTCAACACCCGGTAAGTTTCTATCCATAAGTATAAGAGCAATTTCTTCTTCATCTAAAATATCACGAATATTTATCGTATTAATACAGGTAATAGTATCGTATCCAGCACTTGAAAGGGTATAGTCAAGAAGATCTAAAATATCCTCTTCATCATCAACAATTAGTATTGTTTTATTCATCTTTTTTTGGAACCTTATGCTTAAAGTTATGAAAGCTATTTATTTTACCAATTATAACAAAATATGGGCAAAAAAGAAGATTTTACACTTATGTGCTATACTTTTCATAATATGAGTGAGGAGTTTATATGCAAGATTATAAAAGTCTAAAATCACACTATGAGTTTAGTGATGAAGAGGCAAAAATACTTAAAGGTCTACAGCCTCGTATGGAAGAGATATCAGATGATTTTATAGATGGGTTTTATGACTATATTTGGGGCTTTGGAAAGACAGCTCAGTTTTTGAAAAACAAAGATATTATCGCTTACCATAGAAAAAAAATAAGAGAGTGGTTTATAAACCTCTTCTCAGGTAAGTACGATATGCCATACTTTTTATATCTTTATAAAATAGGTGAAATTCATGTGAGAATAGGTCTACCAACACACTATGTAAACTCTGCATTTACTTATGTTCGCACTTTCATCATCACAAATATAGAAAGTAACTTTAAAGATAAAGAACATCATGTAAAAGAGATAAAAGCAGTTGAAAAAATAGTCGATATAAATCTTGATGTTCTCACAAGTTCTTATAGAGAAGAAGAACTCAGTAAGTTTCTCTCCCTCTCAAAAATAGAAAAAAATATTCTCTCAGGTTTAAAAATTTTTAACTCTTATATAAACTACTTTTTAGCGGGAGCTTTAGCATTAGTGGCATTTTTTGCCATAGGGCTTTTCGTCTACGATATCTACCTACTTTTCTTTACAGATATTAAAATAGAAAAAGGGATACTTACCGTTCTTGGAAGTCTGCTTGTTTTATGGGCTTCTATAGAGTTGATTCATGAAGAGATAAACCACCTACAAGGAAAAGGTTTTGCCATAGGTGCGTTTATAATGCTAGCAATGGCTGCACTTATAAGAAAGGTTCTCATCTACTCTCTCAGTGCTGAAAAAGGAGAAGAACTTCTCATAATTGCCGTAGTTATAGTCGGTTTAGCACTCTCTTACTGGCTTGTTGGTGCGAAGAAAAAAACTTAAGATAGTCTAGTTGTGAAAGTTTCCACCAACTTTCGCATAGACTAAAAGGTTTGCGATGCTTATAGCACGTGAGGCGATTTTACCGCTTTTACGTAGGGCTCTTAGCATCTTGTGAAACTTCTCAAAACTCTGTCCATCTGCAAGTTGTGAAAGATTTCTCTCTACCATCTCATAAAGATCATCCGTTTTACTCTCTTCTATAAGTACTTCATTATAAAGCTCTTGAATCTCTTCAACATCTGAACACTCTATCATGTTAAGAGTAAGTCTTATAGCTTTTACAGTTGAAGTCTGCATAGGTACAGCATATTCATTAATAGTTGCAACATCTACATCAGTACAAACATCAGTAAAACCTCTTACGAAACTTCTTGTGTTTGAACAAGCACGTGAGAGCTCATTTGTTATTTTTAAGTAAGCTATTACTTGTCTTAAGTCTCTTGCTTCAGGAGTATAGAGCGCTAAAACTTTGATGATGTTGTTATCAATATCATCAGCCTTTGAACCTATATTTTTAATCTTACTTCTTGCCTGTGTAAACTTATCACTATCACATGTTTTGATAGCTTCATTTATAAGTACATTTGCTTCGAATAATCCCTCACCAATACTAAGAATTTTTGCTTTTATTGTGTCTAAACTTGTTTGAAATTTTGATACCATTATTTTTCCCTTTTTTATAGTGTATTTTACTGGACTTTAGCCCTTATTTAACCAAAACGACCTGTAATGTAGTCTTCCGTTTTTTTCTCTTTAGGATTTAAGAAGATGTTCTCTGTTTTGTCATACTCAACTAAGTCACCAAGATACATAAACGCAGTGTAGTCACTTATACGAGATGCTTGCTGCATGTTGTGTGTAACAATGGCAATACTTACATCTTTTTTGAGTTCCACAAGTAACTCTTCAATCGCTCCAGTTGAAATTGGATCAAGTGCAGAAGTTGGCTCATCAAAGAGTAAAACTTCTGGCTTAACAGCGACTGCTCTAGCTATACATAAACGCTGTTGTTGTCCACCTGAGAGACCCATCGCTGATTTGCTAAGACGGTCATGAACCTCTTTCCAAAGTGCTCCATCTTTGAGTGCTTGTTCAACTCTATCTTCTAATTCTGTTTTGTTTTTTATGCCACCTATTTTAAGACCATAAGCAACATTATCGAAGATACTCATTGGAAATGGAGTAGGCTTTTGAAAAATCATCCCTATGCGTTGGCGAAGTTCGATGAACTCGTTCTCTTTTTTAATATCTAAGATATTTGTAGTGATTTTGTTCTCATCAGTAAACTCTATTTTACCCTCGTATTTATTTCCAGGATAAAGATCATGAATACGGTTCATAGAACGAAGAAGTGTTGACTTACCACAACCACTTGGACCAATTAACGCAGTGATTCTGTTTTTTTTGATAGGAAGGTTGATGTTTTTTAGTGAGGGATGATCAACTCCTGGGTATGTAAATGAGAATTTTTTAATATTTAAAACTGGCATAATTGTATGTCCTTATTTTTTATTTCTAGTGATAAATCTACCACTTAAGTTGATGATTAAAACGAGCAGTGTAAGTATGAAAGATGCCGCCCAAGCAAGGTCACGACTAGACTCTTCTGGTTCATTTGCAAGGTCGTAGATACTCACCGTTAGAGATGGAAAAGACTCTGTTAAGTCAAGTGAGAAGTAGTTAGAAGTCTCTGATGTAAAAAGTAGAGGTGCTGTCTCACCGATGATGCGAGCGAATGCTAGTAAAATACCTGTCATTATTCCAACTTTCGCAGCTTTTATAACGATGTCGATAATTACCTTGTACTTAGAAGCACCAAGAGCAATACCCGCTTCTCTCAGTTCACGAGGAACAAGAGAGAGCATATTGTCAGTAGTGTTTATAACTACGGGTATCATCATAATAGCAAGAGCAATAGCCCCTGCAAAACCACTCGTTCCACCAGTAGGAACAACAATAACGGCATATACAAATGCACCAATAACGATAGAAGGTGCTGACATCATAATGTCTGAAAGATCACGAATGATGTTGGCATATTTTCCTTGACCATACTCTTGAATGTAAATACCTGCTGCCATTCCTAAAGGAATACCAATAGCAGAAGCGATAGCCGCTAAAATAAACTGGCCAATGATAAGGTTACGTAGCCCTCCATCTATAAGGTCATTTAAAAAGAGGCTAAAGTGGAAAGAACCAAGCCCCTTAATGAATAGAGTGATTAAAATCCAAGCTAAAAACGCAAGACCAATAACTGCAGATAAAACACTTAAACTTAAAAAGATTTTGTTTATTAATAGTCTCATTATTTAGCCTTTTTAAGAAAGTAGAATTTTGCGATACTAATGATGGCAAAAGAGATGATGAAAAGAATAAGTGCAAGGTAGAAAAGTGCAGACTCACCAAGACCACTTGCTTCACCAAAGTTGTTTGCCATTGCAACAGGAATAGAGATAGTTGGGTCTGTAATCTTTTGTGGAAGCACAAAAATAGAACCGATAAGAAAAGCAACTGCCATAGTCTCACCAAGAGCACGGCCAAGTGCTAAGATGATAGAACCGATAATACCTACCTTAGAGTATGGGAAAATGATATCTTTAATAACTTCAAACTTCGTAGCTCCAAGTGCATATGCAGACTCTTTTAAAACGGCTGGAGTTGTGTTCATACTATCACGAGTGATTGCCGCCATAAATGGAAGTATCATAACTCCAAGAACAAGACCAGCTGTGAGAAGCGAGACCTGATAACCACCAACTAAATCGGCAACTATAGGAGCGAAGTAGTAAAGTCCCCACATACCAAAGATAATAGAAGGGATGGCAGCTAGGAGCTCTATGGCTATTCCTACTACATTTGAGATGTTTTTAGGAGCGATTTCTGCAAGAAATACAGCGATTCCCATAGCGATTGGAAGTGCAAAAGTAAGGGCTATAAGTGTTGTAAGAAGTGTTCCAACTATAGGAACTAGACCACCAAAGATGGTTTTTGAGAGTGAGTCGTCTTCATCGTCTAACATCATCTCGTCTTCATCAAGCATCATATCGTCTTCGTCCATGATATCCATATCGTCCTCATCAACGATTTCATCGCTATCAGATTCCATGAGAGTATCAGCTGGTGCAGACTCTAAAGATACCTCTTTATTCCAGTCAGAGTTTGTAATGAAGTCAAAACCATACTCATCTATAGCAGGTTTTGCTGCTGTGTAGAGAGTAATGAAGATTCCAACGAGTAGTACAAAGACTAAAGATGCACTAGCAAGGGAGAGTTTCTGAAAGATTTTTTCCATATATTATAAGCCTATTTCAAATTAATATGGAATTTTATAGAAGTTTGGTTACGTTAAGGTTACAAAGATGATATTTAGAAGAACTCTATCATATCCTCTTCTTCTGCAACCATATCTCTTTGTCCCATTGAAACTTCGATTTGAGCTATGTTAGAGTAGAAAGATTTATCCATGTAGTGTATGTCTGCCGCTGTTCTCTCAACTAAAACTGTGCGTTTCCACTCTAGAAGATCAGCGATGAGGTACTTTAAAAGTGTAAGTAGGATTTCTGCATTTTCATCTACTATGTACTCTTTGAGTTTCTGTCCTAAAAGCATAAAGGAGTAACTTAAGTCCTTAAACTCAAAGAGAGGATTTAAAACACGAGTATAACCCTCAAAGAAGTTTATAAGAGTCTGTGCCAGTTCATCTGTCCACTCTTGTTTGTACTCAAGATGAATTATATCATGTTCAAGTTCATGTAATTCATCATACACTTCTCCATCAAGCTCTATATCGTTAAAAAACTTTTCAGCAGAGGTGATAATTTCTTCACTATTATAAGAAGTATCAAGATTTCCTATAGGACAACTGCTATGCATCTCTACTTCATCACACTTATACTCATGTTTAAACTTAAAACAGATATCTATGAGGTGTCGTAGAGAGTCTTTAAAGTCTATAGTTGCAACATTAAAAGCTTTGACATCTTCATTGTCATCGTAGAGATAGCTAGTCCAAGTGTTGAAAGACTCAAGCATATAAAGAAAAATATCTCTTAAATCATTATCTTTTTTTGTGAGAAGATATGCCAAACTTTGTGTTTCTACAAGGGATTTTATTTCTAAAAAGTACTTAGAGATGTCTTGAAGTTGATCTATACCTTTAATAGAGTCTAAATAAAAGTCTGTTGCATTAGCATAGTCTAGTAGATGCTCCTCTTGAGTTGGGTTTTTAAGGAGGTTTACAAAAGAACTATAAAGATGTTTATCGAGTTTTGGTGTGTCACTTAGAATCTCTTTGAGTTTACGAAATACTAAGTTGTCATTTACACGGGAAGATACTTCCATCTCAGAACTAGACTTAAGAAGTTTTGAGTCTGCAAGTGCTGAAAAGTCTTTATACTCTTTTGTTAGTTTATAGCGAGTTGCTTGTGAGTCTTTAAAGTGTATTTTTCCTATTTTATTAAAAAGATAGTCCACTTTTCTCTTCTGTGTATCTAAGGTTTGTAAAGTTGTTACTTCTTGATTTAATAACTCTACACAGAAAGTTTTATGTAGACTCTTTCGTGGTGTAGTGTTTTTCTGGTCAAGAAAATATATGGTAGATTCTAAAAGTTTAAAACTATGAATTCTATATTCATTAGTAGAATACTCACTTTTGTAAGTGTAGTCTGCCTCATAGTTTCTACTCTCATGAAACTCTTTATACTCTTTGTCAAGTATTCCTGTATTGAGTTGTTTGTTTAAAAGGTAGTAATCAACTCTTTTTGAGTTCGCTCCAAACCTGCGTTTACCTAAAACTGAAAAGATGTAGCGTTTTCGGTTAAGGTTGGAGATGTTGATATTCGCTATTTCAAGGTAGTAACTACGATCAACTTTTATGTTGATATAACGCAGGGAAATAGTTGTATCATTTATAACTCTATATGAAATATACTGAACAAAATGTTTCTTTTCATCCTCTTCTGTAATAGCTATAAGGTTATGTTTTGTCTTGGAAGTATCTAATGAGTTGTGAGTATCAAATAAAAATGTATGGGATAATATCAAATGTTGAACCTAGTCTGTTTTTGGTATTTTAACATCTTAGTGTTACAGAGGTGTAACAAAAGGATTATTTAATCCCTTTGTCCGCCCAGTAAGTTCTAATTTTAGAAGTTAAAGTATCTGGAAGTGGTACAAACCCGAGACCTTTAGCTATCTCTTGACCATTTGTATAACACCAGTCATAAAATTTAGTTACATTTTTGTTCATCTCAGGTTTTTCAGAAGGAACAAGGATAAATGTAGCCGCTACCATAGGGTAAGACTCAGCACCCTTAGGATCAGCAATAACTGCATAGAAATCTTTCTTAGGGTCGAGTGTTGCTTTTGCAGCTGCTATTTGGAATGCTTTGAGTGTTGGTTTTATGAAGTTACCTGCACGGTTCTCAACTGTAGCCATTTTAATGTCATTGTTCTTAGCATCTGCATAGTCGATATACCCAACAGAGTACTTCGTCTGTTTGAGTAGAGCTGCTACACCAGAGTTTGTTTTGCCACCTATGTGATGGTCACCTGGCCATGAAAGTGACTTTTTAGCACCGTAAGTTTTTCTCCACTGCTTAGAAACTTTTGAAAGGTAATAAGTAAAGTTATAAGTAGTGCCACTTCCATCTGCACGATGAACAAAAGTAAGTTTAGTATGTGGCAATTTAACACCTGCGTTTGCAGAAGCAATAACTGCATCATCCCAAAACTTAGCAGTTCCATTAGCAATAGCAACAGTTGCCCCACGGCTTAGTTTAAGACCCTCAACACCTGGAAGGTTGTAACCCATAGTAATGGCACCAACTACACCAGGAAACTGGTACAGACCATTTTTCTTTAAAACTTTTGGGCTTAAAGGCTTATCTGTTCCAGCAAAATCAACAGAACGAGACGAAGCATCTTTGATACCTTTAGAAGAACCTTTTTTGATGTAGTCAATTTTAATTCCAGTCTCTTTGTTGTAAGCCTTTAACCATTTTTGGTAAACACTATATGGAAAAGAAGCACCACTTCCTTTGATGATGTCGTTTGCACTTAAAGATGTAAGTAAAACTGTACTTGCTAATGCGATTTTTATAACTTTAGTCATTTTGTAAGCCTTTTGTTGTTTGTTGATGGAAGTATAAAATAGTTGGGTTACGCTTTAGTTACAAACTAGAACTTAAACTTTTCAGATATTTTGAAATCTTCTCATCTCTGGAACATTATCATTAAGAAGTTCGCTTGTTTCATAACCCTCAGCTGAAATTTGTATTGGAGATGAGTGTTTTTAGTGTAAGAACTAGTAGTATATATATTTTTTTCATAAAGTAATTTATAATAGATAGCATTACAATTTAGTTACACGATGAGAAAATTATGTAATCGTTTTGTAATCACCTCGTAATATACTTCCACCAACAAAACGAAATAAGGGAATTTAAAAATGAAAAAAATCATATTATCAGCATTAGCTGCGATGAC
>Ga0256826_1000190_pt1 | contig 34222 bp, 18 predicted proteins | sample CV79metaG_FD_185975 | JGI IMG/M metagenome (GOLD analysis project Ga0256826, IMG submission 185975) | Hydrothermal vent microbial communities from East Pacific Rise, Pacific Ocean - CV79 | ecosystem: Environmental > Aquatic > Marine > Hydrothermal vents | place: Pacific Ocean: East Pacific Rise...
ACTCTCTATAAATTGGAGTAACTTTGTCAATATCGCTCGGAACATAATCGATGGTTTCGCCATCTAATTCGTAAGCAACACAAACTAAGATTTTTTCAAATCCATCTAAAACATCAAGTTTCATTAATGAAAGAGAATCACAACCATTTAATCGACTTGCATGTTTTACACCGACAGCATCAAACCAACCGCATCGTCTTTTTCTACCCGTTGTTGTACCGAATTCGTGACCTTGAGTTCTAAGTCGTTCGCCGTTTTCAGCAAAGTCTTCAGTAGGAAAAGGTCCATTTCCAACTCGTGTAGAATATGCTTTGACAATTCCTACAACATTCCCAATATCTTTAGGATTTAATCCAGTTCCGATACAAGCTCCCGCAGAAATTGTTGAAGATGAGGTTACAAAAGGGTATGTGCCGTGGTCAATGTCAAGCAGAGTACCTTGAGCTCCCTCAAGTAAAATTCTCTTTTTATCATCTAAAGCTTTCCAAAGAAAATTAGTCGTGTTTATAATATAGCCATTTAATTCAGAAGCATAAGTTTCAAGTTTGCTACGAATTGAATCTAAATCAATTTCAATATCTAAGCTTTTGAAAATAGCCTGATTTTGAATTAAATATGTTTTTAGTTCAGATTCTAAATTATCTAAATCTTTTAACATTCCTAATTTAAAACCTGTTCGAGCAATTTTTTCGCTGTAAGCTGGACCGATTCCTCGCCCAGTTGTTCCGATAGCTTTTGAACCTCGTAATTTTTCTTTAGCTTGGTCAAGCAAAATATGGTGGTCTAAAATCATATGAGCTGAATCACTCAAAAATAATCGACCTTTTAAATTGTCAAACTGTTTCATCTCTTTTATAAGAGCCTCGGGACTAATTACAACTCCGTTACCAATTACATTTACTGCTTTTGGGTTTAGAACTCCTGACGGAATTAGGTGAAGAGCATATTTTTTGCCATTTACAACAATTGTATGCCCCGCATTATGCCCACCTTGATAGCGAACAACCATATCGTAATTTTGGGCAAGTAAATCTACAATCTTACCTTTACCCTCATCGCCCCATTGAATGCCAACGATTAAATCAGCTTTTTTTTTATCTTTATTTGTCATCATTATTCTTAAATATCCATTATTTTTTTTAATGTCAATTTTAAGATTATATCTAAATTATCTTTATCTATTATCTAAAAAATAATCTTAAATTCAGTGCCATTTTCTGAACTTTTGACATTGAGTTTCAATCCAATTTCGTCAGAAAGTTTCTTTACTATATTTAAACCTAGACCGATGCCTCTCTCTGTCTCTTTATAAAATCTCTGAAAAACCTTTTTTATATTTTTAATTCCTGTTCCATTGTCAGAAATTATTAAATTTCTATTTTTTAATATAACTGATATTTTGCCATTTCCATATTTGCAACTATTATCAATAATATTATCTATAATTCGAGCCACAGAATCTTTATGAGAATAAATTTCTAACTCTTCGATATCTAGTGTAAAAATTATTTTTGGATATATATTAGAGATATAATCGACTCGCTCATTTACGAGATTATGAAGTTTGAAATTTTCAATTTGTCCTTTTGAGCTTTTTAAATATGTTTTGAGGTTTTCTTGTAAAGATAAAAGTTTCTGAATGCTAATTTCAGCTCTTTCAATTTTACGGTTTGCTCCAAACTGATTTTTTAACATTTCAAGATTTATCATAATTGAAGAAATTGGAGTGTTGAAATCGTGAATAATATCTTTCATAAATTCTTCATTTAAATTTATAGCTTTTCTTAATGGATTTAAAGCAAATATAGAAAACAGAAAAGACAAGATTGCAATAAAAAAAGATGAGATTGCCCAGATTGTAATTGCATTTTTAATTAATGATGAAATATCTTGTTCAAAACTTTCAGTTTTATATTCAATTTTTAGGGAATATTTTTCACTATCAATTTGGAAAAGTGTAAATATATTCTTATCAACAATTTGTAAAGTATCTTTTGGATAAGTATCTTCTGAAAATGATATATCAAATCTGTCTTCACAATTTAATTCTAAATTACAAACTCTCATTTCATTATGAATTGAATGGTATATTTCATCAACTTTTTTCTGAAAACCTAAGTAAAGTATAACGACAAGAAAAATTTCTATTGAGAGGAAAAATAGTAAGAAGCTTTTTATTAGAGATTCAATTTCAAATTTTTTCATAATTGCTCTCCAATTATTTTGATGAGGTTTTAAATTGCAAGTCCTAAAGTAGCAGATGGACTCGCAATTTTAGAGAAGATTTAACCCAATCTTCTCAAAAGGGTAAAAGTTATTTTAGCTCCATTGTAGCAAATACAACTTCTGAATTTCCGTTTAATAAAGAAATATCTTTTGAGAACTCTTTATTTCCAGCAAGTGAGATAGAAACTCTGTAATCATTTGAAATAATATTTTCAAATACAATAATTCCTATATCATTTGTAAAGCCAAAGTATCTAGGAGTTTCCTCGCCATCAACATAAAGATTTACAGAAGCTTTTTCAAGAGTATTCATTTTAGAATCAGTAACTACAACTTGTAATTGAGACGGAATCATCACCAATTTAGTTTGATGAGTGTTTTCACCCTCAACAAGATTTAAAAGTTCAGTATTTGACTCATAACCTTGAGCAGAAATTTCTAGAGAAACAGCTAATGGTTTTCCAATAGTTTGTTTTAAAGTAATTTCAGTTTTTCCATTGTTATTAACTATATTTGTTGCAATAGGTTTGTTGTCGCTATCTTTAACAATATAAGTTGCATTGGAAATTGCATTTGCATTTTCAGAATTCACAACATCTAAGATAATTGTAGAAGTGTATTTCTTTAACTCTAAGTTATTAAAGTTGAATTTATTAATCGCTTCAGAGATTTGAGTTAATGTAATAAATTGAGACTCATATTTTTCACTTGAAACTTCAATAGATACTTTCATACCAGTTTTAGTTGAGTAAGTATATGAACCCATTTCGTCAGTTAATAAAGTTTCAAGAGTTTCACCTTTTTCATCTTTAATAATAACATTTGCATTAGCAACAGCTTCACCTTCAGTCGTTTTAACAACTCCAGAAACATCAATGTCTTTTACTGCAATTTCAATAATTTCAGTTTTAGTTTCTTCATTTGGAACCATTAAATGGAAACAAACAGGAATAGCAACATTTACACCTAGTTTTGTATCTTCACTTGTTAAAATAACTAGTGGAGCTTCAACATCTAAATCATATCCAGCAGTTGAACTTGCTAAAAAGCTAATTTCATTATTTTCATCAGATTGAATTGAATCAATAACACCTTTACCATTTAAAGCAATCGGAGTTCCGCCTGATAATTCAGTGATTTGAGTAAGACATAATGCACTAAGTTTAATAGTAAAGCTTTTTGCATCAACTTTACTGTCAGTACCTTTGCTTACTTTATAAGTCCATTTATTTGTATTTTTATCAAAAATAGAACTAATATCAAATACACTATTTGAACAAGCATCGTTATCACAAACACCTTTATCTTGTCTGTCCTCATCTTCATTAGTAGATTTAAATTGTATATCTAAAGTAGAATCTTTTCGTAAATCAATACTCGTAGTTTCAGATTTTAAATTACTGTCAAACAAAGTAGGGTCAAATACAACTAAATATCTGTTTGATAAAGCTTTAAGATAATATTCACCATTTTCATCAGTTAAAGTAGTAGAAACTATGTTTGAACTTTGTCCATTACTATCCATAGCAATTAGATTGATTTTTACATCTTTCATTTTATTGCCATCTGAATCTGTAACTTTTCCATAAACAGCAGATGTTTCATTTGCATCAGGAGTTACACAAAGAACTTTTTTAGTTAATAACTTATCAGCTTTAAAATCAATATAGTAATCTTCAACAGGACCAACAACTCTAAAGAATTGAGCAGTTCCATCTTTTTCATTAGTATCTAAAGTCCAATATTCACCACCAGTAATTAATTTATCAGCAATCCCAATTGGGTGAGTTGAATTAAAGTAGATAGTTTTCATTTCAGCGACTGATGGAAGTCTTAAACCTAAGCTTGAACAAATTGCATTAGCTGAATCCCATTTAGCCCAACTATTTACTTGTTCTTTAAACTCTTTAGAGGCAATACCATCGTTATCAGCTACATTTGTGAAAACAACGTGTTTTCTCCAGTCATACCAGAAATCGAATGCTTCGCCACTTCCAAAATTTAGAGCTTGTAAAGTATAGCCATCATCATTATCAGTTTTATGAGTTGAAGAAATGTATTCAGCATATTGCTTGAATTCAGATTTTCTATCACTGTAATATAAAGCAGAAAGCTCTTCAAATGTTAATAATCTAATACCTTTTGCTTTAGCATATTCAAGAGCTTTATTTCCACCCATTTCTCTATCAATATTGAAGAAGATTAATTCCATATCATTTACATACGATAATCTTTCAGGAACTAATGTAATATCCATATTGTCAGATGAAATTTTCACCAAACCACTTTTTTGGTATCCGTCAGCTTCAACTTCAATATCAAAACCTAACATTGCATTATATAATTGATAAACACCGTTTGAGCCAGTTTCGACCGTGAAAGCTCTATGTGAAATATAAAGAGTAACTTTTGCACCTTCAATAATTGAACCGTTCATATCTTTGATATAACCAACAACTGTAAAGTTTGAATCTAAATTCGTATCAACCGAAGTACCCTCTTTTCCGCAAAGTGTTTCAGTTCTAATTTCTTTAAAGATTCCGTTTATAGTTATATTTCGCTCAATAATTTTTCCACCGTTAGGACATTCTTTATTGCCAACAGGTAAAATTATTTCACTAATAATTTTGTCGCCATATACAACTTCACCATTACAATGAGTCGTAGGATAATCCCATTTTTCAATATGAACAAGAGGTTTTCCGTCAGCATCGACAGTCCATCGTTCGTGTTCAATAACAGTTCCGCCATTTGGACAGTCTGAAAGAGGAGCATCAGTTTCACTAGCATTAACTTCGATTGTGTCTGAATATTCTAAACCAGTACAATAAGTTGAATTAAAGCCCCAGTGTTCAATATTTCTATCTACTGATTCATCGTACTTACCGTCGTTATCATTATCAACATATCTAATTGTCTGAACTAATGTTCCACCATCTGGACAACTTTCATCGCCAATTGCTAGAGTAGTATTTTTTTCATATTGTAAAGTGTCATCATAATTTAGACCTTTACAAACTGTTGTATTATAATCCCATTTTGCAACATGAGTTTCAAAGTCTGGATTAGAATCATCTATATTTGCATAAAAGATATGTTGATTAATTACACCGCCGTCAGGACAGGTTTCATTACCAAAATCAAGATAAACATAATCCATTTTGTCTTCAGTTTCATTATAGTTTAAACCACTACATTGAGTAGAAGTATAATCCCAGTTTGGAACTCTTTCAACATCAACATCTTTAGTAAATTTACCATCTTTGTCAGCATCGATATATCTTACATAGCTTATAACTTTTCCACCATCAGGACAAACATCATTACCATATTCTAAAATAGTAACAACCTCATCAGCAACAGTTTCATCGTAGTTTAAACCTTTACAGATAGTTTCTGAATAATCCCAATCAGCAATATGTCTGTCTTCTGCATCGATTACACCGTTTGCATTTTCATCAACATATCTAGAATGAGAAATAACTTCTCCACCATCAGGACAAATATCACTACCGAATTCTAAAGTTTCAATATCTTTTTTCTCTAAAGTATTCGCATAATCAACTCTATTACAAGTTGTAGTTGAATAATCCCATTTTGCAATGTGAGTTTTAGTAGCTCGACCCTCTTTATCAAGTAGGAATCTTTGATGTAAAACAACTTTACCGCCATAAGGACAAACTTCAGGATTTTCATCTGTAACAGTTGGAACATCAATCGTATCATTATAATCTAAACCTGAACAATGAGTTGTATTATAATCCCAGTAAGGTAAATATGCTTTCTCATTATTTTCAAGAACAAATCTTCTATGATTTTTGATTTCGCCACCATCTGGACAAATTGTATTTCCATCACCAATAATAAATCTTTGAACGATAGTTACTTCTTCTTCAGTTTGCTCATAATCAATCTTATTACATTCTGTCGAATTAAAGTCTAAATAAGCTAAATGCTGATTAGTTTCATCTTTCATATATCTTTTATGAGTGATTATTTTTCCACCGAATGGACAAGTCTTGTCTCCAATTAATAGAGGCTTCTCGTCATTCAATTCATAAGTATCAGTTTCATAGTTTAAGTCATTACAAACAATCTTGTCAAATTCATAATTAGATGGATGTCCTGCATCGCCATTGAAAACTACTGAATGATGGAATAAAGTTCCGCCATTTGGACAGTTTTTATCTTCAAAAGGTAATATACTTTCTGTAATATTATCTTTTTGTGAAGCTGGAGAACAATTAATATCATAATATGAATGATTTAAAGAACCATTAAAATAAACTTCGTGATTATATTTTAATCCTCCATTTGGACACCAACTATTAAGTTTTGTATTGTAATCTGAACTTCTTAATACTTCAGGAGTAATTTTGTCGTCGATGAGGTTTTTAGAAAGACCTGAACAATTATAATCGTTATATTCTGCAATGATTCTATCATTTTGCATCATTTTTCTTTCTAATCTATAACCACCATTTGGACAATGTGAGTCTTTATTTTCAGCATTTAATAAAATTTTAGTAGTTAAAATTGTAACTTCACCATCAAGTTTATTCTCTGTGCCTTTTGCATAATCACATTTTACTTCTTTGTAAATAGTCTCAACTTCACCATTATTATCATAATCAACATAATGAGTATAAAATTTTCCACCGTCTGGGCAAGTTTCTGAATCAGCATCAGTTACAATAACATTATGTTCCCCTTGAGTGTTTCCATTTTTTGTCTCTTGATTACAGTAATAATTAGATGCAATTAAAATTTCTTTTGAATCATCTTCAAAACTATTAACTCGAATACCACCAATTTTACAAATAGCATCTTCAATAATAGTTGAAACTTCAATAAATGCAGAATTATTATCAACACAGATATACTCATCATCTTGAACAATTACAGAAATACTATTGTCTTTTGTGACTTGAGTTAATTTTGTAATACTTTTTTGACAATTCTCATTTAAACCAGTTTCTGTTTCCGAATAAAAAATAAATGTATTAGTTTTATATGCTTCTGAACCTTGACATTTATATTCATCATATTCAGATAATAAATCTTGAGTTGAGTTATATAATTTGTGATGAGTTCTGATTCCACCTTGTGGGCATTTCTCATTTCCATCAGTTAAAACAAAGTTTGTAACCTCATCTTTATTTGAATCATCTAAAGGAGCATCACAAATATAATCAATGTAAGTTGTTTTTTCTTTATTTTTATCACTTTTATCAAAATCAACTTTGTGAATTTTTGCAATACCACCGTTTGGACAAATTTCAGATTCTCCAACTGGTAACACTTCAATTGTCACATCTCGTTCAAGTTCATTCATAGAATCTTCTAAATGCGATTTAGCTTCTTCTTCACTTACAATCTTATTTGCATCAACTCCTAGAAAATCTAAAAGAGCTGTTAAAAGTTTTGTAGCAGTATTTTCATCAACATTTAAATTGCTAATGCTATAACCGTCAATACCTTTAAAGTCTTTTATCTTATCTGAAATCTCTACAAGTTGAATTCCATTTGAAGAATCACCGTCAGAGTCAAGAGATAATAAAAGTCGAACTGCAAAAATAACTCGTTTATCATCAAGATTAGAGTTTTTGAACAATTCAGAAATTGTAATCACTTGACTGATTTCAACTTTACCTAATGTAATACCGCCAATTGAAAATTGAACATATTTTGCATCAGAATCAGCAGGAATTGAAAATGAACCATCTTCATTAGTTTCCCCCGTTTCTATTACAGTATTATTTACATTAAGTATTGTGGTTGGCAACCCTGAGCAAAAAGTATCAACAAATAAAACTTTTGTTGCTACCTTAATTACTCTATCGCCGTTATCTGCGGGTTTAGTTTCCGCAGGAGACTTTGAATTATCTGAAGATGGAACAGGATTGTTACCACCTCCGCTTACATTCGTTGAACTTCCGCTTGATGGAAATTTGCTAGTGGTATCTGTATCACCACAAGCATTGAACATAAGAGATAATCCAACTAAAAGTAGTAGTTGAGAGAATATTTTTCTCATAACTGACCCCTTGAAATAGATTTGCTAAGTATTGTATCTTCTTAATTCTTTTAAAGCAATAGTTATAATATATAAAATAATGTTACTAAATAACAGTATGAAAAGCCCGAAGAATAGAGATACCTTGCAATATCTAAATGATACTAATTAACAGTTTAAGATTATATACTGTTATCGTAGAATTTAAGATAATCAGCAATTCTATAATTACCCCGAGTTATAGCGATTTGATAAGATGTTGAACCGTTTTTTGTTTTCAAATTAGGCTGAACCCCTATATTTAAAAGAAATTTTACAATCTCAATATCTCCAGAATATGAAGCTTGATGAAGTGGAGAAACCCCCTGATAATTTACAAGGTTATAATCTGCCCCATTAGAAATTAAAAACTTTGCTAATCTTGTTTGTCTTTGAGAAATTGCATAAAGTAGCGGAGTTCTACCATTTGTATCTTGAGCATCAATTTCAGCACCGTTTCTTAAAAATATTTCTACTAATTTTAAGTTTCTCATTTTTACTGCTAGATGCAAAGGGGTTAAATCTGTTGTTGTCAAATAATTTACAGAATCTATATTTTTTGAAATTAGTTGTTCAATGTGTTTATAATCTTCATTATATACAGCTCGATGAATCTCTTGCCAACCATTTGCTAAAATATTTGATATAATAATTACATAAAAAAGAAAAAATTTCATTTTGAAGCTTTATATTTAAGTGGTGGGCTAACAGGGACTTGAACCCCGGACCAGACGGTTATGAGCCGTCTGCTCTAACCAACTGAGCTATTAGCCCGTGTATCTTTGAAATACTATTGAAATTATATCTGATAAAAAATCAAAAATCAAGAGAAAACCTACAAAGTTATAAATCTAGTTTTAAAAGAGATAGATTTTATCTATCATCTCTTGATATTCACTTTCTAAATTACTATCCAAAGTTATACCGCCACCGCTTTTATAAACCATTTTGCCATTTTGATTTTCCAAAAACCGAATCATAACTCCACTATCAAATTTTCCATCTTGAAAAACCCCAAAAACTCCTGTAAAAAATCCTCGTTTATAATTTTCAATTTCATCAATTAGCTGAACAGTTTTGATTTTTGGAGTTCCTGTAATACTTCCAGCGGGTAGCATTGTTTCAAGAATATCTCCAATCCTACTTTCCCAACCTGATTCAAGCTCTCCGCATATTTTAGAACTCATTTGAAATAGTTCTCTATTTCCGCTTTGAATTTTATCAATATATTTGAATTTTTCAACCCGAACTTTTGAAGAAACCATATTTAAATCATTTCGGAGTAAATCAACAATCATAATATGCTCGGCACTCTCTTTTGGATTATTTAAAAGTTCATTTTTAGAATCGGGTAAATCGGCAGAAATAGTGCCTTTCATAGGAAAAGTTGAAATCTGATTATTCTCAATTTTAATAAAAGTTTCAGGAGAATAGGAAATAAAACTATTCTTAAACCTAATTTTATATTTCGCCTTAGCAAATTTATAAATCTCTTTTAGATTTGAGTCAATTTTTATTTCTGTGGGTTGGGTTAAATTCATAACATAAGTATATCCATACTTTATCGATTCTATTATATTTTGAAACTTTTTTTGATAAATATCTTTTCGTACAGGAAACTTTTCAAACTCAATATTTCGATGAGGTGCGACATTTCCGTCAATTTGAAACTCAATATCATTTTCAGCCAGTTCTGATATTGGAATTGTAATAACATTATCTTTTTTGTAATCAACTATTATTAAAAATGGAACTCCAGCTTTTCCTAGCTGATTTGCTTTTTCAAAACCCATTTTTTTTATTAATTCTAACTTTATTCATTTCCGTATTTTAAACTAAAAATTGGAGTTTTCCGCTAAAATTACACTTAAAAGAGAAAATGAATACCTTAAAAATAGCTAAAGAAGTTTTCGAAACGGAAGCTCAAGCAATATTCAACCTACAAAAAAACCTAGATTCAAATTTTGAACAAGCGATAAATTCAATTTTAGAAACTACTGGAAAAGTTATTATTTCTGGAATGGGTAAATCTGGATTAATTGGAAAAAAAATCAGTGCGACACTTTCAAGTACGGGAACTCCAAGTTTTTTTCTTCACCCCGCCGAAGCATACCACGGAGATTTGGGAGTCATTGAAAAAGATGATATTCTAATTTTGCTTTCAAATTCAGGTGAAACTGATGAAATTCTCAAAATTTTGCCATTTTTACAATCTCAAAAAAATATCACAATTTCAATGACAAATAATGAAAACTCAACTTTGGCAAAAAATACAGATTATCATTTGAATATTTCAGTTCAAAAAGAAGCTTGTCCTTTGCAACTTGCCCCGACCTCATCAACAACTGCAACTTTAGTTATGGGCGATGCCTTGGCGGTTACCTTAATGAAAATGCGAAATTTTCAAGATATGAATTTTGCAAAATTTCACCCTGGAGGAAATTTAGGACGGCGACTTATTACAAAAGTTCGAGATATTGCAAAGAGTGAAAATCTCCCAACTTGTGAAAAATCAGATAATATTAAAATTGTTATTTCAAAAATTTCAGGTGGCAAATTTGGTTTGGTCGTGATTTTGGAAAATGACAAAATTTGCGGAATTATTACAGATGGAGATATTCGCCGAGCAATGGAAAACCCAACTCAAGATTTTTTTCATATTCAAGCAAAAGAGATAATGACAAAAAATCCTAAAACAATAAATCAAAATAGCAAACTTTCCGATGCTGAATTTTTAATGAATCAAAATAAGATAAATTCGTTGCTTGTTTCTGAAAATAAAAATCTTGTAGGAATTATCCAACTTTATGATTTAGATTAAGATTCAAATTTTGGTAGGAGTTTTCCTTTTTTGTGTCATCTTCGTGTGCTTGACACGGAGTTCTACTTTATGGTCAGTCCCCAAGAATGACATAGATTTTGCCATTCTCGTATTTGACCAAAAACAAGTTTTTGTTTTTATAAGATTCTAGATTAGTTATCTAAAATTGTAGATACTTGATTTACCTCATCGGATATTTCTTCAATAACACTTTTAGGTGATTTTGAAATTGATAAAACTTTATCGCCACGAATTAGAGTGACTCCGCTTGTATTTCGACCTGTGGTATTCACATCATCAAAACTCAATCTAATCATTTTTCCGCTTTCTGTTAGAATCATTAAATCTTTATCGTCCTCGACAACCAAAGAGCTAATTACTCTTTTGCCAGTTCGATTTGATAATTTCATAGAGATAACACCTGAACCAGCTCGATTTGTAAGTCGATATTCAGAGGCTGAACTTCTTTTACCTAAACCATTTTCGCTAATTATAAGAATCTCTTGGCTATCATCATTTATGATAATACCGCCGACAACAACATCATCATCTTTTTTGAATTTGATTCCACGAACACCTCTAGTATTTCTACCTTGGTCTCGAACTTTACCAATTTCAAATCTGATAGCTTGAGCAAAACTTGTGAAAATTGAGATATATTTTGAATGTTCATCGATAATTTGAGCAGTTACCAATTCATCAAACTCATCAAGTAAAATAGCTTTCACTCCATTATTTCTGATATTTGAAAATTCAGTAAGTTTTGTTCTTTTTACGATTCCCTTTTTAGTAAAGAAAGTTAAAGATTTTTTATCGCTAAAATCATTTGTTGGTAAGATAGCTCGAATCTCTTCACCTTCGCGAAGTGAAATCAGATTGACAATCGCCTTACCTTTAGCTTGTCTCGAAGATTCAGGAATCTTATAAACTTTTAGCCAGAATAGTTGTCCAAAGTTTGTAATTATCAAAAGAGTATCGTGAGCATTTGAAGTAAAGAAATCGCGGGTAAAATCGTCGTCGTGAGTCGTTACCGCAATTTTGCCTTTTCCACCTCGGCTCTGTTTTTCGTATAAAGTTAAAGGCACTCGTTTGATATATCCACTATTTGTAATCGTAACAACCATAGGGATATTTGGAATTAAATCCTCATCTTCAATATTGTCATAATTATCTACAATTTCAGTTCGTCGCGGAGATGTGAATTGAGCTTTTGTTTCTACCAATTCCTCTTTAATTAAATTTCGTAGAGTTTCCTCATTTTTCAAAATTGTCGAAAGATGAGCTATCAATTTTTTAAGCTCTGCTAATTCTTCAACTAATTTATCTTTTTCAAGTGAAGTCAATTTTTGAAGTCGCATATCTAGAATTGCAGTAGTTTGTTGTGGAGTGAAAGAGAATTTTTCTTGAAGTCCTGATTTTGCCTCATCACCATTTTTACTAGCTCGAATCAATTTTACAACATCATTAATATTATGAAATGCTTTATAGAATCCGTCTAAAAGGTGGGCTTTCGTTTCAGCTTTTTGTAAATCGAAAAGAGTTCGTCGAATCACAACACTTTTTCTATGAGAGATAAATTCTTGTAAAGCTTCCAAAATATTAAAAATTTTAGGCTCTCTGTTTTTGATAGCTAACATAATGATTCCGAAAGTTGTTTCTAAACTCGTAGCTTTGAAAAGATTATTTTCGATAATTTCTCGGATAACACCTTTTTTCAGTTCGATAACGACTCTGATTCCAGTTCTATCACTTTCATCTCGAATATCAGAAATTCCCTCAATCGCTTTCGTTTTTACCAAAGTTGCAACTTGCTCAATTAATCGAGATTTATTAACTTGATAAGGAATCTCATCGATGATAATCGCTTCGCGAGTTCCAACTTTTTCGTGATGAATTTTTGCTCTCACTTTGATTCTACCGCGACCTGTTTTGTAGGCTTCGACGATTCCCTGCTTTCCGAAAATAATTCCACCCGTTGGAAAATCTGGACCTTTTACAATTTCTAAAAGTTCTTCAATTTCAGTTTTTGGGTTTTCAAGCAGTTTGATAGTTGCATCGATAATTTCATCAAGCCGATGAGGTGGAATATTTGTAGCCATTCCGACCGCAATTCCATTACTTCCATTAATTAAAAGGTTTGGAACTCTTGACGGTAAAACTGATGGCTCTTCTAAAGAATCATCGTAATTTGGTACAAAATCAACAGTGTTTTTTTCAATATCTTTCAGAGTTTCAACAGCATAATGAGTTAGCCGAGCTTCTGTATTGTGATTGATAAATCCATTAGCAACAAAAGAGTGACATTCACTATCAACTTTAATTGAATAAACAGTTTCTTCTCTTTCTGTTTCGCCAAAACTTTGAATATCTGTGTAATAGTAGTTGTTCATATAAAACTCTACAAATTCTTTCTGCTTTTTAATAATAGAAAGTTCAGGTGAGCTTTCAACCAAATTACTATTTATATACGATTTCAAAGAGTTTGGAGCTATTCGACTTCTATTATCTAAAATTTCAATAGTAACCTCATCTGCATTTTTACCAATAGACAATATACCAATTAATCCAAATTGTAAAAGTAACAGTTGAATATCTTGAGCAGTTTGCTTATTAGTAGAATATGAGAAATTAGCTTGAAAAATTTTCTTTAAGAAAACTTGTTGAGCTTCTTTTGGCAAAGAAAAAATATCTTTAGGAATAAAAGTCTGTTGTCCTTGAATAATTTGAGAAGCTGTAAAATTAGCAAAATCTAAATCTTGTTTAGAAGAGTTTCGAGTATCTAAATTTGTTTCACTTCTATCAATTACGATTTTTTCAGAACCATCAATTTTATCAAGTCGTTTCCATTGATAAGTTGGTTTGCCATTTTCATCTGTTGTAAAAGTTAGAATTGGGTGATTTCCTGAACCTTCAATTTTAAAGCCATCTTTTGAAATAACTTGAAAAATTTTATGCTTTCCAGAATTAAAGAACTTTGAAGTCGAATGAATTTTTTTCTCAAATGAGATAACTTTTCCTGAAAAAGCATTATCTGAATTTAATTCAGAATTTGGTACTAAATCTGAAATATTTTGTAGTCCATTTTCAGTATTCACTTTTGTATTTCCTGTGACACAATATCTTTGAGCTGCTGCATTATCCCCGTCAATTGAGCCGAAATTTCCCTGTCCATCAACAAGTGGCATTCGTAAAGAGAAATTTTGAGCCATTCTAACTAGGGCTTCATAAACGGCATTATCTCCGTGCGGGTGATATTGTCCTAAAACAGTTCCAGTGATTCTTGCACACTTTTTAAAAGGTGATTTTGCGGTTAGATTCAAATCTTTCATTGAATAGAGAATCCGTCGATGAACAGGTTTTAACCCATCACGAACATCGGGCAAAGCACGACCAACAATTACACTCATAGAATAATCGAGGTAGCTTTTTTGGAGAGTTTTTTCAATCTGAATATCAGTTACAGAATCTTGATTTAATAAATCCATATTTCTATATTTCCTAAAATTTAACTAGTGTAATTTTACCGTGTTTAGGAGATAAAAAACTTTTGGACTGGCTAAAGTATAAGGTATGATGAATCTAAAAATCATAGGCGGAAAATAAGCAAGATATTATATTGTTATTGACCGCTGTTCTATTATATTATGTAGTTGTTTTAAACTGTTGCATATCGGATTCTAATGCTGTCATTGATTCATTTAACTCTTGAGATACAGTTTCTAACTGAGAAGAGACCCTATCATTAGTATTACTAATTTGTTTAATATTAATAATATTTTTATTTAATTTTTCAAGGATTTGTAGAATATGTTCAGAATTTACTTTTGAAATATCAGATGAGCTAATAGTTTGAAATGATGTTTTTAAAAGAGTATTAGCTTCTTGATGAATTTCATCAATATCAGTAGAAAGATTCTGAATCTTTTTAGAACTAATAACAACTCGTTTAGCTAAAAACTTGACCACAGTATCAAATTGCTCAATTTTTTTATTTATGTCAGATAAAGCATCTTTTGTTCGTTCGGATAAGTTTTGAACTTCAAGTGCAATTACTGCAAATCCTTGACCGTTTGACCCAGCCCGAGCAGCTTCGATAGAGGCATTTAAAGCTAAAAGATTTGTTTGTTCAGAAATACTTTCAATAATATCTGTAATATCTTTGATACTTTTTAGTTCGTGAGAAAGATTAGCAATATCATCAGCTAAAGTATCTTCATCTTCACTAACTTCGCTAATAGTCTTATTCAAATTTGTCAATTCAGTAAGCATTAGAGAAATTAGGCTAGATTCTTCGCGAATTGATTTGATGGTCTCATCAAGATTAGTTTTAGAATATGTAGCTTCAGATTTTACTCCGTCAGACAAGCTTTCAATTATTATTAGAAGTCTATTTTGTTCAGCAACTTTATGATGTATCTCCTTAGACAATGAGGAGGCTTGATTAACATTTTTAATACTGCCTGTTGCTTTCATTTTAATATCTCCAATCAAAGTCATTGTCAAGGAAATAAATTTATTGATACTATGACTTGCTTGACCAATTTCATCTTTATTTGCTTCAGGAAGTCGCTTGGTCAAATCTCGTCCGCTATTTCCATCAGTTAAACTATCTAAGATTTGAATAAAATTATTTAAAGGATTGATTGCGATTCTTAAAAGAATAACCATAAGAATTGAAGCAATAAGCATAATTCCACCAATGGTTAAAATCGAGTCTATCAATTTATTGTTTATATTTTGATATTCTGCTGTTAAATCTTTAAATGTAGTGATATAACCAATTCGTTGCTCTAGAAAATCATATATTGGAAAAGTTTGAGAAGCTATATTTCCATCGATTCTTGTAACTCCAGTTTTAATATTAGTCATTTTTCTAATATTATCACTAGCTAATTTGCTAGAAAATTTATAGTAAATTTCAGACTGTTTAACAATATCAGTTTTTAAACCTTGAAATCGTCTTGCTCTTTTAAATACTTTTTTATCAATTCCAATAGCATAATCTATTTGAAAAATTTCTGATATTGAATCTATCATTGATGTTAAGCTACCGCCAAATTCTACACTTCCTATATATTCTTTGTTAGACCCAAAAATTGGATATACAGTTCTTAAACCTGGACCACCGCGACCAACTTCAATGCCGATAGCGGGTTTATGTAATTCATTAACAGCAAGAACTGTTCCTCTAAAAGCTGATAAATCATCTCCAAATTTTTCAGGTTTATGCAATCGTAGAAAAGATGTTGCTGGAAAAGTATGAAATTGAAACTGCTTAATATGATAATTTGGTTTTAGTTCATTTTGAAATAGAGGCAATAATTCTTTAATTAGAGCGGGTCTATTTTTTGCTTCAAAGTATTTGACTACATTTGAATTACTTGCTATTGTTTTGATAGACATAGTTAAACTATTTGATGCAGTTTGTTTATCTTTTAGAAAAAACTGATGAAATTTCTTAAAACTATCTTCTGTATCTGCTAACATTTCTTTATTTGAATTATTATAATCCATAAATATTATTACTATTCCAATAACAAGAAATGAAAAGAGTATAGTTATGATAATTTTAATCTTAATTGAGATATCGTGAATACTGTTCATATTTTTATAGAGCCTTTTAAAAGTTATTTTGAGAACTGACTAAATTCTATTATAAAATCTATTTTTTTGCAATTATAATAGAAATCTAGAAAGAATATCCAATTCCAATTCCTATCTGCTGACCATTTAAATATTCATCTGAAGTAATTACAAATGGAGCTTTGTAGATAAAATGGATATTATAATGTTTGAAATTATATTTAATTTTTAATCCATATAGAAAATTTAGCCCAAAGCTAAAATCAATTTTCTGTTCCTCTCCAATATATGCAACTTCTCCAATATCAGAAATATAGAAATTTGGAGGAATAGGTAGATTTAAGCGAACCTGCTCATTTTGAAACTCCTCTTGTGTTGGATAAATAAAAACTTTTCTTGTTCCTGTATAAGTTGAAAGTCCAATACCTGAAAAAAACTCAAATAAGATAGTGTTTTTACCTCTTATATTTCCAAAATCATAGAAATAGAATAGTGACGGAGTCATATCAAAAGAAAAATAATGAATCGAAGTGTCTAGAGATATGGAATTTTTTGAAACTGTGCCGTTTGTCAAAATAGCTTTCTGCTTATCTATATACATATAATTGAATGTGGAGTTTATGTATATTCCAACATTTGTATAAAGAGAATATCCTTTTGATTTTAAAGAAATATAAGGAGTCAAAGCTCCACTATTTTGAAAAATTGCTAAATAATTTTGTGAAATAAATTCTTCTTGAAATACAATAGATTGATAAAAATTATAATCTACTCCAATTTCAATTTTGTCTGTTATAGATTCCATCATTAACATAGCCAAGTTTTGAGAAAGTAAATGTACTGTAAAAATTAAATTTAAATATAATATTCGATTAGTTTTTTTTTTCAAAAGTAGTTTCACTCTTTTTTTTAGTATAATTTTATCTAAAAAAAAAGGCATTCTTAATTTTATGAAATTATTCAAGTTAGTTTTCATTCTCTCTTTCACTTCTAGTTTTGCACAAGATTATACCGTTAAACTATTTGATAATAATATATCAAATGGCATTTGGCAAATGGTAGGAATCACAGGTTTAAAAGATGTTTCAAGTGGAATTATTTCACAGGATTCTACCCCATCTGGAATATCAACTTCCGAGCCAATTATTCCAGATGAAGACACAGGCATAACAAACATAACTTCAACTACAAGTAGTTCTACTGGAGTTTATGATGAATCAGGATTTTCAGAAATATCAATTGATATTATCAAAACATTTGATACAAATTTATCAAACACCTCTTTTGACCCAATAAATTCAGATATTGGAGAGTTAAGTGTTTATAGATATAATAGTGCAACCGCAGATAATATCTGGTCTTATTTTCATAGTAAAAATAGTAGTGATGGCAATGACTTTTTTAAGTTTGAAAAAGGTCGAGGTTATTGGGCAAAGTATCAAGATAAAAAATTATCAAATGACAAAAATCTTAGCTATGTTTCTAATGCAGGTTTTGTTTTTGATGATAATTTTCAGTTAGGAATTTCAACATATTCAGATAAAATCAACCCAGGTTGGAATCTATTATCTTTACCTGAAAAAAGAACCATTGAAGTTTTATATGCAATAATTTTAACTTATGATTCTAATCGAGATTATAATCTTACAATTTCTAAAAAAGATGATTTAGATAAATTACAAATCAATTTAGACAATAACTCTACTTTAGAAGCGATAAAAGATATTAATAGTAAATCTCAAGAATTAGATGTTTTTGCTTTTGAGTCTAGCAGTTCTCAAATAATATTTCTTAGCCGTTCTGAATTTGTTATTGCAGATGTAAATGACATTGTGACCTCATCGATTCCAAATATCGAAACTGTCGCAACAACTCAACGAAAAGAATCCTCATATATTTATGGCTTTATGCTTGATATAAATAAAACTTTTATTTCTAAATTTTCATCTCCTTTAAATTTAAATTTAAATGGTGAAAATATTAATATATTATCTTCAAAATTAGAAAGCTCAAAAAAAGAGATTCGTTCTATAAATATTGCAGGTAAAGATAGAAATCTTACAATGCTTTTTTCTCAAAAAACTTTCTATGTAGAAAATCCAAACTATATTAAAAGATATGATTTTGACTCTACTAAAAATGTTCCTAGCGGTTTTTTCTCTATTGACGGAAATCAAACTATTTATCAATTAGCTAAAAATAGAATTGACTTTTTTGGAGCAACCCTTAAAATTATTCAAAACAGCCGAAATTATGAAATTATTAAAGGCTACGGTAATTTAGCTGATATATTTGAGAATATAACTATGACCAATAATCTTATTGTTCTTCCTAAACTCGCTCAAGTTCCACATTATTTTAAAAGCTATTCATTTCCTAAAACTAATAATCTAATCTACTTTTTAACTAAAATCTTTGAAGGATATAAACCTAATCAAATTCTTACTTTAAAAACAAGTCCTACAACTCACGGTGATTGGGATAGTATGCCAATTAGCAATAATTTAACTGATTGGACTTCTTTTTCTTCCAAATATGATAGAACTTTTTCTACTGAAAAAAGAAGAGCATATTGGGTAAAATTTGCCCCATTCTCAACTTCAACCTCTTCAAGCTTTATAATTGATGAAGACCAGACTTCAATTTCAAGATATGTCACTCATCAACTTTCTGAAGATGATAATTCTACAATTATAAATATAATCCATTACGATGTTCAAATTTTTCTCAAAAATGTTTCTCGAGCAGTTCGTGGTTATATTCAAATTGAGAATCTAGAGATTGATTTGAAACCAGAGCTTGATGGAACTGTTCTAACTGCTGAAATCGATTATGAATCTTTATATTCAATTTCCAATATTAATGCAGTTTCAGAGGTTACCGTTGTGGTTATTGATGAAAGAGGAATTGAGAAAAGCACAAAGCTTGGAATTAATTTTACAAAACCATCTGCTCCGAGTCCGACAATAAAATTAGCAGATATTACGAATGATAGTTTTTACCGAATTTATCAAGATAATGTTTCAGTCTTCAAAACTGTTACAAGCTTATATCCTGACCTTTGCCAAGATTTAGGAGTTGCTCAAATTTATGTAATTAAAACTGATAACAACGATACAACCTTAGATAGAACAAAGCTGATTCTTTCAGATGCAATAAAAGTTACATATGCTTCTTTATATAAAGGAACTTCAAAACTAATGAGTTCAACAACTGAAGATTTGACAGAGCCTATTGTATATAATGAACTCTGCGAAAAAGTAAGTGAAACTCCTGCCGATTCTGAAGGTATTATTTTAGGTAAATCTCCTGAAGCTTTACAACTCTTTTATAAAAAAGCAGTCGATGTAATTTCAAGTGAATTAAGCCCTCCAAAAATAATGTATATTTCGATTAATGGAAATGTGATTAAAATTGCATTTGATATAAACTATGAAAATCACGAATTTTTTATTTTAGATAACAATGACAATATTTTAACAGGTAGATTTATTTCTGATTTATACAGTAATAATCAGAATCCGCTAACGATTTCAAAAGTTGAATAAAATATAATGATGAAACAATTAATTATTATTATTTTTGTTCTATTTTCAGGATGTTCAAATGCTCCTGAAAGTGGAGATGCTACAATTATAGATAAAAATATAATAACTAATTATGTAATACAAGATACAAACCAAATAACAGTTGTGGCTGACAAAAATGAAACTGTAATCGTAAAAGAAAAAAATGCCACTCTGTCATATTATGGAAAAAGTTCTGTAAATATTGAAGAGGGAGCAACTGCCAAAATTAACTTTTCATTAAAAAATGGCAATTCAAAAACAGAAGTTATATCTCAAAGTAGTTCTGAATCTAATGTTTTTAGTAAAAATCCAGATTGTAGTTCAACTGGACAATGTTCGGTTAGTTTATTAGCTTTAAAAAGTGGTGATTCCAAAGTGGTAATTTCTCTCAAAGATAATCCTAATGAAAAATTTCAGGTTTTTATTCAAGTAGAAAAAAAAGAAGTTGAATTAAAAAAAGAATCCCTATTATTTACTCAATCTTCACAAACTCTTATAGATGATGGAATTGAGTTAGAAGTTAATAAATCTGTAAATATTGATTTTATTATAAAAGATTTTAACTCAAATACTAAAATTAAAGAGACCCATAATTCGCAGATTATTGAAACAGATTTAGATTGTGATAGCTCTATTTGTCAAATTAAAATTACTGGAAAGTCAAAAGGTAGTAATTCAGTTAATGTTTATGTAGATAAGAATGTTTTTATAAATCTAAAGATTCCTGTTGAAGTTCTTGAAATTGAAGAAGCAAATATTTCTGATGAGGTAAATAGTAGCGAAGAAAATAAAACAATTATAATTTCTGATGAAGCAAACTTAACTGAAAATAATGAAACTTTAGTATTTGGATTGGGAGAGATGTCGATAGATTTTGCTTCGGGGCAATCTTCTAACTTGCAAATTGATGAGGGTTCTAATATTATTATTACAACAATAATTAAATTTCCTAGAAAAGCTAGTGAAACAATTGCAGTTCTTCCAACCGCAGATAAATTGGTAAAAATCATCTCAACAACATTAGACTCAAAATTAAGCGATAATAAAAAAATAGTTTTTAGAACTACCATTAATGCTCTATCTCGCGGAATTGAACGAATACTTTTTAGAGTTAAAGATAGTAACTTATCAATTGCCTTAGATGTTAGCATTAAACAAATGACTTGTGGTTTGAGTGAATCTACCTATGATGTTCTACAAAGTGGAGTAGAAAATTCGCAAATAATGTTAGGCACAAAATTTGGTTTTAATAGTGTTGCTATTATTTATCCAAAAATTTCAATAGATTCAAAAATTGATTTTCAAAACTTTTCATACCTTTCAGATAATGGAAAAGGCGGAGTTATTCACAGTGGCAACTCGCAGTCAGCTTTTGCTTTTGTTAAATTTATCAAAGAGTTAGAGGGAGAAAGCTATCAGATAAAGTATAGAAAAGATGGAGATATTGAATTAAAATGTTTGAATGGTCTTTTTCCTGCTAGAGATATTGTGCAAACTGATGAAGAAATAAACATCGAAGAAAGCACTCCACCCGCTCAACCTGAATAATCCTCAACCTTAATATTGTGGAATATAAAAAAATGAGTTATAATAATAAAATTAATTTTTAAAGGATTATTCCATAATGCAAATCTTCCAAATGTTCTTACTATTTAGTATAGTAACTGCCCAACTTTTTTCAGCTCCGTTAGATGAAAAAAGAATTGTTGTGTCAAAAATTGACCGCGATACTTATCGAATGCGGGTTTATTTTAATTACGAAAACCCGTATAGCACACAAACTACTTTACGAGGAAAAACTGGAGGACATTTTATAACTCTACCAATCCCGAAAAGATTTGATGTACAGAACTTGCGAACAGAGATTAAATATACTCCGTCATTAGTTTTAAATCAATCTCGTTCAATTATTTCGATTGTTGCAAATCAGAATATTATTAGACAATTTAGATTAAATGAACAGCAACATAAAGATAGTGGAAAAATTAGAATAAAATCTGAAATTCCGATAGATTTCTTAGATGATTATAATAAAATTGGAGTTCAATTAATTCAGCATTATGCAAGTGGTTCTGCCGAAGATAGCGGTGCTCCTGAATTATGGTCTCAAATTGATTTACAAAATAGTTTTGTTGAAGTAGATTTCAAACTAAAAGATTTTCAAGAAAAAATTAGTTCAATTGAAAATTTTATGTTTGACCCAAAAAACATTATGAAAGATTCTGTAAATTTTGTTTTTCCAAAAATTCCAACTGATATAGATTTCTTTAATTACGGTTTTATGGCAAATCAAATTGGAAATATCTTAAAGTTTAGAGATATTGATTTTTCAATTTCAACAAAAATTATGGAAAATAGAAATAATGTAATTATCTTGCCTCGAAAAGATTTAGAAAAATTATTTACAGATTATTCAAGTAAAATTGAAAATTTCAAAGATAAAATTTCTGGAAATATTAACCTTATCACAAACCCTAAAAGAGTTGATAAAGGAATATTGGTTATTACAGGAAAATCTCAAGAAGAAATCAAACGAAGTCTTTTCAGATTAGCAAACCGAGATATTTTTATGCTTGAAGAACAAAATCTAAAAGTGTTTAATACTGAAATCCCTAAACCGTCAATACCTTTTACAGCTCCAAATTTTGTGAAAACTGGTCAAAAGATACTTTTTTCAGAATTAGGTTATAAAACTAAAACTTTTGTTGGCGAATATGCAGAGCCTTTAAATTTGAGTTTTAAACTTTATCCAACTGTAAATTTTGATGCTTCAAGTTCTATTACAACTAATCTGAATATGATTCAGGGCGGAATTATGAGAAATGATTCAGTAACAAATATTTTTCTAAATAATGTTTTAGCTTCTCAAATTAGAGTAAATGGAAATCAAGATGGTGTAAAATCATCAACTTCTCAACGATTTGAATTAGCAAAAAAGAATCTTATTTCAGCTCAATTACTTTCAAAAGGTACAAATTCAATTAAGATAAATTTTGCAATGGTTCCTATCAAACAATCTTCAATGAGCTTTAATAATAAACTCTTACAATTAACTTTGCGAGATGATTCATCTATTTTTATTCCTCAAGGCAATACAGAAATCGAATTGCCAAATTTAAAATTTATTAAAGATTTAGCTTTTCCATATTCAATTTATCCTGATTTGAGAAAAACAGGAATTCTTATCACTGATTTTGATAGTCGAACAATTTCATCTGCAATGTATATATCATTCTTTTTAGGAAAAATGATTGACTATCCAGCTTACAGATTGACGATTACTCCAGATATTAATAAAGTTTTAGATAAAGATATTATTACTATTGGAAATCAAATTGAGCGATATTCAATGCTTTACAAAAATGCTCCAATCCGATTTACAAAAGATGGTGTTATTAAAGAGATTGCTTTAGATAGCAAGTTTGTAACCGACGATAAAAATCATCGAATGAAAAAGCAGACTGTAACTACAAAAGTAATAGAATCAATAAATTTTAATGATTATCTAATTACTCAAACTTATAAATCACCGTTTAACAATAAACGAGTAATCTTAGAAATTACTGCTCATAATCCTAAAACTTTAATTGCTGGAATTAGAAAAGGTTTTGTTCCTTTACATCTTAGTAAATTTAATGGAGATACTTGGCTTTATAATCTTAGAACAGATAAATCTTTCTCATTTAAACTAAAAGATTCTTATGTTCTTACTGAAATCCTTGATGACGAAGATATTACAAATTTAAATAGTTTTAGTATCGGGAGCATAAAATGATAATCATCAGGTGTTTAATTGCCTTGGTTATTTTTTCAGGAGTCTCTTTGGAGGCTCAAAAACTTGGCGAGAAACAGAGAATTATAGTTTCTCAAATAGCTCCTGATGAGTTTAGAATGAGAATTTATCTCAATTATGAAAACCCTTATGAAACTTTTATCAATCTAAATAAGATTAAAAACAAACTAACTATAAATCTGCCAATTCCAGATAGATTTTTACTAACTAAAATGAGAAAATTTCTTGTTTATAAAACAGGTTTAGGAGTGAGTTCAGAAAAGTCATATTTATTAGATTTAGTAAATAAGAATGTGATTTTTCAAACTCCTTTAGTATCTAAAATGGGTGCGGGAGAATTAGAAACTGTTCAATATGACATTCCAATAAATAAATTATATGAGGGTTACAACAAACATACAATTTATATAAATCAGACAACAGCTCAAAGAGATACAAAATCTCAAATGTGGACTCAACTTTATACTGAAGATAGTTATATTGAATATGATTTCAAATTAAAACCTTTTGAAGAGCAAGTTGATTCTATTTATAAATTTATTGCAGATAATAAATTGATGTTGGACACAAGAATAAATTTAGTTTTTCCTGAAGTTCCAACTGAAAAAGATATAAATAATTACGGGACTCTCGCAAATATTTTAGGTTATATTATTAAATTTAGAGATATTAAATTTTCTGTTTCGACTGAAATTGATAATAATTACAATAATATTATTGTAATGAATCGAGAACATATTAGAAAATTACTTTATAAATATGCAGAAGTAAATCGTAAAGATATTAAAGAATTTCAGTTTGAGAATAAAATTATGGGTTCAATTAATTTAATTCAAAATCCTATTAAAAATTCGCACGGAATATTAATTATTACTGGAGAAAATGATAAAGAGGTTCAAAGTGGATTATTAAAACTTTCTGATTTAAATCTTGCAAGAAATAAAGAGCAAAATATTATCTCAACAGATTTAGTTAAGCCAAAAAAACTTGACCCTTTTACATCTCCAAAATTTATTCAGTTTGGCAAAGATATGATTTTCAATAGTAAAACTTTATTTAATAATAGTAATTTTTCTGATAAATCTATTTCAACTTACGAAGCTAATTTTTTAATGTATCCAATTTTGGATAAGCTAACTTCAAATGCTCTTCAAAATTTACAAACTACAATCAATTATTTTTCTATTAGTTCGCCTGAAATCAAGTCCGTTTTAAATATTTATATTAATGGAGTTATTGCGAAACATTCAGTTTTAACAAAAAGTAAATCAAAAAACACTTTGGGTTTTATATCTGAAATTAGTAATATTCCGCTCGGTTTTTTGAAAAACGGTATGAATAAATTAAAAATTGAGATTAAAACTTATCCAAGCGGAAATGGTGTCAATGCAGATTTGATAGAGTCCAAAACTCAAATTCTAGGAAATTCATCTCTAAATATTCCAAAAGTTCCTTTGAAAATTCGTTACCCAAATCTTCAATATATTTCAGAAATGGCATTTCCATTCTCGATATATCCTGATTTACAAAATACTGGAATTTTAATTACAGATTTTAATGCTGACACAATTGCTTCGGCAATGCAAGTCGCTTTTCAATTAGGTAAAAAAATAGATTTTCCAGCTTATTATTTAACTACAACTTATAATATAAATTCAGTTTTAGATAAAGACATTATTGTAGTTGGGAGTCAAATTAAAGATTATGCTCCACTATTTTTACAAGCTCCTATTAGAATTAATGGAAATAAATTCACAAAAGATAAATATATTAAAGCTCTTGATACGGTTCAGACAACAACAGAATTAACATCTTTAAAAGATTCTATTTTAGTTCAAACTTATAAATCAATTTTTAACCCTAAAAGAATTGTGCTAGAAATATCTGCGGATAATCCTGAAACACTTTTAAAAGGTATTCAAAAAGGTTTTAAAGCTAAAAATTTAGGAAGTTTCAAAAATGATGTTTGGATTTATAATTTAGAATTAAAAAAAGGTATTTCTGAAAAATTACAAAAAAGTTATATCGTTGAAAATATTGTCCAAGATTATAAAAAAAGTTTTGAAAGCAAAAAATATAAAAATCTCGACGAATTTTAGAAATTTCAAATATAGGAATTGATTAAACACTTGTAAAATTGCTATTTAATCAATCCTGTCAGGCTCTTTAATTTTTTCCAAAACCTCTTTTGCCATCTAATCTGTTTTACAGGAGTTCCATAAGAATATTTTTTGTTTGCATCTAAAAGTTCAGCAAACTCTCCATCAAATCATTATCTGACATCATCTCAATAAGATATTCACCTGCAAAACAATTTATTCATCTTTGATATTTAGTAACTTTCCACCTTGACCTAAATTAACTAAATTTTCATCTTTTAAATATAGCTATTATCCATCTGAAAATTATCTGCAATTCCGTGAATCTGAGTTTCAGATTCTTGCCCATAATTTTGATGAGAATTGAAAGTTTCAACATCTACAAATTTAGTTAGGTTTTTAATAAAAGTAAGTTTGACAACTCCTGTTGGTCCATTTCTCTGTTTTCCGATAATTATTTCTGCTAATTCTTCGGGTTTCTCCACTTCTTGAGAAACATACTTTTCACCCTGAGACCGAGCTTTTTTTTCTTTCTCTTTTTCCTCTTTTATTCTGTAAATATCATCGCGATATACAAATAGGATAATGTCGGCATCTTGTTCAATTGCCCCACTTTCTCGAATATCACTTAACATAGGTCTTTTGTCATTTCTTGATTCAAGCGACCTATTTAATTGTGAAAGTGCAATAATAGGCATTTTTAATTCTCGAGCCAAAAGTTTCAGACCTCGACTAATTTCACTAACTTCAGATTGTCTATCTTTTGAAGAGCTTACTGAACCCATAATTTGAAGATAGTCAATAACTGCAAGGCTAACTTGAGGATTTTTCTTTTTGAGTTTTCGTAATTTACTTTTTAAAGTGTTTATATTGATTCCGCCGTGGTCATCAATAAATAATTTATAATTTTGGTATTCTTGAATTGTATTGTGAAGTTTTTGCCAATTTTCATTTTCTAAATCACCCGTTCGTAGATTTTGTAAAGGGATATGCGATTCAAGACTTAATAATCTAAGCATAAGTTGTTCGACGGGCATTTCGAGGGAGAAGAAAGCTACACCATTTCCTTTTTTTAAAGAGCTATTTACAAAATTTAAAGCTAAAGCGGTTTTTCCCATAGCAGGACGAGCTGCTAAAATAATCAAATCACCCTCATTAAATCCTGTGGTCATTTTATCTAGACCATCAAATCCAGTTGTTACACCAGTTAAATCTTTATTTTCTCGAGAGCTCATTTTGTCGATATAAGCTTTTGTTACATCTAAAATTTCTTCAGTATTCTGAAATCCACCTCCAGTATTATCTTGACCTATTTTAAAAATTTCAGATTCTGCAAAATTTAGTAAATCTGCGGATTCCATATCTTGGACAAAAATACCAGATTCAATCTCTTTTGCTAAGTTTAAAAGTTTTCGTTTTGTACTTTTGCTTTTTAACTCTTTAATGTAAAATTCAATTTTAGCAACAGGAGGCTCCATAAAGATTATTAAAAACTCTTCTTCATTAAATCGTCCTTGATTTTCTAAAGTCTCTTTTATAAAATCTTCACTAATAACTCTTTTTGAATTATATAAACTAACTAATGTTTTATATAAAATCTGATGAAAAGGTAGATAAAAATCATCTTCATAAACTTCTGCGATAAAATCTTCTATTAATTCAGGCTGAAATATCAAAGATGATAAAACGACTCTTTCTACGGATTTGTTAAATATTTTTTGAACTTGCATTATGTAAAATAATCCTTAAAATGAATAATGTTATTTTAGCAAGTTTTAGTTCTCTAATATTGAGTTTGAAATAGCAGGAAAAATTAAGAAGTAATAATTTGGAGTTTTCTATAAATAATGGTCGGCTAATTTTTAATAAATGCAGTTTTTCATTCGGCAGTAAATATAAAAAATATACTCTTACAAATTAATAATTTCAGAGTTTAGAAATAAAAATCTCAGAAAAGAGATAATTAAATCTACTCTTGAAAATTATTACAGGGTCTCTTGAGCATATTTTAACCTGCTGAATATTTATTCTATGCAGGTTTTAGTAACTCTAGAATTCTGTTTCTAAGTCACTCATCATTTTAATACTTCGTTCAAAAGAACCCATATACATAGCAGCTTTGATTTTTGAACCTTTGAATCCGAATCCTGAAGACATCATAGCTTTTTTAACACCTAATTCGCCTTGAACAACTCGTCTCCAACCGTCAAGAGAAGCCCACATATCAAATTCAATTTTATTACCATTAATTTCGCCGTGGTAAGTAACTTCACCTTTTTCAATATTAACTTGTAAAGGAATAATTTCACCCTCTTTATCGCTAACTCTATAAACAAAGTTTCCAGAAAATCTTTTCAGACCTTTTTTTAGTTCTTCATTGCTTTTCCAAGCTTCCGCATAAGCATCACACCATTCTTTACTTAAAAATGTCATTTTTTTACCTTTTGAAAATTAATATAGAAATATTACGATGTTATTATAAATCTAATATAAAAAAAAGGTACAAGTTTATAATGATTTAATTAAGATTTAATTATATTCTAACAACTCATTATACAAAGAGTCCCGTTCTACGGGTTGAAAACCACTATTTTGGATTTGTTCAATGAATTTATGAAGTTGCAATCCATTATAGCTATTTGCACCTGCTGATGAATTTATAGTTTCTCTTTCAATAGTTCCATCTAAATCGTTAGCTCCAAACTCTTGAGAGACTAAAGCAAGGTTGATTGTTGAGGTTACCCAATATGCTTTTAAATTTGGAACATTTTGCAATAAAATTCTGCTGATTGCCATAGTTTTTAGAATTTCCTGCCCTGTCAAAGATTTTTTAACATTAAGATAATTATTTTCAGTTTGATAAACTAAAGGGATAAAAGCATTAAATCCACCAGTGATTTTTTGAAGTTCTCGAATTCTGATAATATGGTCAATTCGATTTTCTCGACTTTCAATATGCCCGAACAACATTGTCACATTAGATTTTTTTCCTCGTTCGTGCCATTTTTGGTGAATGTTTAACCAATTTTCAGATGAAACTTTACCCTTGCAAATATAGTCGCGAACTTTCTTATCAAAAATTTCAGCTCCTCCACCTGGCATTGAATCTACTCCACTTTCAATCATCAAATCTAAAACCTCATCGAAACTAAGATTATGCTCTTCTGCTAAAAAATTGACTTCCGCTGCGGTTAAAGATTTAATATGGAGTTTTGGATATTTAGCCTTAATTTTCTTGAAAATATCTAAATACCAATCAAGCCCAACTTCATTATTATGTGCTGAAACGATATGAACTTCTGTAATTCCATTTTTGACTGAATTATCAACGGTTTTTAAAATCTCTTCGTGGGTCATTGTGTAGGGATTTGGATTTTTCCGATTTGAACTGTAAGCACAAAATTTGCAAATATCTTTACAAATATTCGTAGGATTAATATGACGATTTATATTAAAGTAGGTTTTATTTCCGTGAAGTTTCTTTCTGATGTTATCAGCTAATTTTCCAAGGGTGAAAATATCTAAATCATAAAGCTTGACACCTTCTTCAATATTTAGCTCATAACCGTTTTCGATTCTTTGAATTAATTCTTTCAATTTACAAACTTTTTTTCAAAATTGTAGCGGAAATTATAACTTTAAAATTGTGCAATACATTTGTTATAATTTCCATTGAAATAAACATTCTTGAAATTTATTCTAGATAACTATCTACTCTATTTTGATAGAACCTCATCAGTATAAATTGAAAAACCAACAGAATCAAAATTATCAACTGAATAATTTCCACCTCTTGCAAAAACATTATTATTTTCAGCAAATTTAAATAGTAAATTATTGTAATAATCCATTTTCGTATAATATAAAGGAGCAATTCTGATTCTTTGATAATTAGTTGTTTTAGCTAAATTTTCCAATTTCTCTAACTCATTTTGTAAGAACTCTGGGGCTTTTTTACGAACTTTAGAAATATCTTCAACATTTTCTAAATAAAGCAAATCTTTTAACCAATCTATTTCTAAATTCAGAATCTTCCGAATTTCAATATTCTTAAAAAGCTCAATCGAAATATTCAATTCTTCAGCAATTTTTTGTGGAATTGCAATATTAGAAAGTTGTAGAATTGGTGTAAAATTTAAAGATTCAAATATCTCAATATTTATATCTAAAATCTCTTGCAAATTTATATTTCCAATATTTTCAGCCCCGATTTGGTATTGCTCAATAGATGGATAACGATAAATTGGTTGAATGTAAAACCAGCGACTATTATCGCTATTTCGTCCAATCCGTTTTAGCATTAATTTCGCAATATCAACTGTGCTATCTGCTCGTAGATTCATAGGATAATTGTTCTTATCCGAAAGATGAATTAGATTTTGGGTCGGCAGTGAATTGCTTTGATGATATGAAAAAAGTGGAGTTAGCATCTCTTGAAAATTATGTTTATAAAAAATATCTGATGCAATATTCTCTATTTCTCGTTTTCTTTTTGCGATGTCTCCAAAGTATAATTTTGAGCCATCGGGAATTTCGTGTTCTAAAATCATTTCATTCTTTTTTTTAAGAAATAATAGCAAAAAGCTAAGTGTATTTATCCTCTTTATTCAATCTGCTAAAATTTCACTAGATAAATTTAAAAGGAAAACTTTGACTCAACTAGAAAATATTGATGAGGTTTTGAAAAACCATAAACTTTCTCAAGAGGATTACACAGAGATTAAAAATATTTTAGGCAGAGAACCTAATTTTTTAGAGATTGGAATTTTTTCTGCAATGTGGAGTGAGCATTGTAGTTATAAATCATCAAAGAAATATCTTTCAGGTTTCCCAACAGAAGCTGAATGGGTTATCCAAGGTCCGGGTGAAAATGCAGGTGTAATTGATATTGGCGACGGAATGGCTGCGGTCTTCAAAATGGAATCTCACAACCACCCAAGCTACATCGAACCATACCAAGGAGCTGCGACGGGAGTTGGCGGAATTATGCGAGATATTTTTACAATGGGAGCGAGACCTGTTGCATCGTTGAACTCTCTAAGATTTGGAGATATTACAAAAGATAATGACATTGGAAAATATCAAAGACATTTAGTCAAAGGTGTTGTTGGTGGAATTTCAGGATATGGGAATTCTATGGGAGTTCCAACAATCGGCGGAGAAACTTTTTTTGATAGCTGTTACGACGGCAATATTTTAGTTAATGCTTTCAATTTAGGTTTAGCAAAATCTGATGAAATCTTCTACGGAAAAGCGGAGGGGATTGGAAATCCTGTAATTTATGTTGGTTCAAAAACTGGACGAGACGGTTTAGGTGGTGCTGTTATGAGTTCAGACTCTTTCACCGAAGAAAGTAAAAGCTTAAGACCAACAGTTCAAGTTGGAGACCCTTTCACCGAAAAACTACTTTTAGAAGCTTGTCTTGAAGCTTTCAAAACTGATTATATTATTGGAATTCAAGATATGGGAGCTGCGGGGCTAACCTCATCAAGTTTTGAGATGGCAGACCGTTCAGGAAGTGGCTTGAAAATGGATTTAGCAAAAGTTCCAGCTCGTGAAGAGAATATGACTCCGTACGAATTTATGCTTTCAGAATCTCAAGAGAGAATGCTAATCTGTGCAAATAAAGGTAGCGAAGATAAATTGATTGAGATTTTTCATAAATGGGAACTTGATGCAGTTGTGATTGGTGAAGTTACCGATACAAATTCAATGGAACTTTTTTGGGGTGAAGAGTTGGTTGCAGATATGCCTATCGATTTAGTTAATCGATGTCCGCTTACAGATAGACCGACTGCAAAACCAAAATATCTTGAAACTATCAAAAAAACTTCAGAAATTGGAAAAATCTCAAATCAAGAAGCTTTTGAAAAACTTTTCTCATCTGTTGAAGTTGTGGATAAGGCTTGGATTTACGAACAATACGATTCTATGGTTCAAACCAACACAATTAAAAAAGGTGGCGATTTAGATGCTTCCGTAATTCGAGTAAAAGAGAATGGAAAAGCCTTAGCGATGAGTAGTGATTGTAATCCGCGATATTGCTATATCGACCCAAAAGGTGGTTCAGCTTCTGCCGTGATTGAATCTGGGCGAAATGTAGCGATGACAGGTGCAAGACCAAAAGCGATAACAGATTGTCTGAATTTTGGTAATCCTGAAAATCCTGAAGTTATGTGGCAATTTGCGGAATCGTGCGAGGGGATAAAAGAGGCTTGTCGAGAATTGACAACTCCAGTAATTGGTGGGAATGTTTCTCTTTACAATGAAACTAACGGAAAGTCAATTTTTCCAACTCCTGCAATCGCTATGGTTGGAATTAATGATAATCAAGAGAAAGTGCTTCCATCTGTTTGGCAAGAGAAAGGTAACCTTATCTTTTTAGTTGGAAAAACTGAATCTGAATTTGGCGGAAGTTTATATCTGAAAACTCTTTACGATGAGGTTGCGGGAACTTTACCAAAAATTGACTACAAAAAAGAGTTAGCTCTTTGGGATTTAGTTATTGAAGCAAACAGTAAAAACCTTTTAAAATCTGCTAAAGATGTAAATGTTGGTGGAGTTGCTATCGCTTTAGGTAAATTGGTTGCAAAAAGCGGCTTTGGAATTTCTGTTCAGCCTGAATTGGGAACAGATATCTTTTCTGAAACTTTTTCTCGAGCGATTTTAGAGGTCACCCCTAAAAATGAAGCGGAATTTATGATTTTACTTCACAAGTCTGGTTTAGTTTATGAGAAAATTGGAAAAGTTGGAAATTCAGATAATTTGCAAATTGATAATATCAGAATTTCAGTTACTGAACTAAAGAATATCCATTTTAACACTTTTGAGAAGCTAATTCATAAAGAAGATTAATTAGTTCTGTATTTCATTTATTATTAATTCATTGATAATATTAGATTCTTTATTTCATATAAATAACTAATTTTTATGAAATTTAGAATTTAAAATAGAAATATAAATTTTAGTAATTTAGTCGGTTCATTATATTTTGCTACAATTTTCTAAAACTAGAAAGTGGTTATATGAGAAAATATAATTTAGCTGTTGTCGGAGTTACTGGAGCAGTTGGTGAAGAAATTTTAGAAGTTTTAAAAGAGGTAGATTTTCCGATTGCGAATCTTATTCCTTTAGCAAGTGCTAGAAGTGTTGGGCAAATAATTGAGTTTGGCGATTTTGAATATCCTGTTTTAGAATTAACTGAAACTTGTTTTGATGAAAACGATGTAGAAATTGCACTATTTTCTGCGGGTGGTTCAATTTCAGCAAAATATGCACCTTTTGCCGTTGAAGCTGGGGCGGTTGTAATTGATAATACAAGCCATTTTAGAATGGATTCAGATATTCCTTTGGTTGTACCAGAAGTTAATCCTGAAGCTATTTCACTTTGGCAAAACCGCGGAATTATCGCAAATCCAAACTGTTCAACTATTCAAATGGTTCAAGCTTTAAAACCTTTAGATTCTGAATATGGAATTTTGAGAGTTGATGTTTCAACTTATCAAGCAACTTCAGGAGCTGGAAAAAAAGCTATGGAAGAATTAGTTTCTCAAATGAAAGACTTCTTTGATTTCAAACTCGCTGATTCACCTCATCAATCTTTTAATCATCAAATCGCTCTTAATGTAATTCCTCAAATTGACAAATTTATGGAAAGTGATTACACAAAAGAGGAGGAAAAAATGGTTTTTGAAACTCGAAAAATCTTAAATAAAGATATTGAAGTTTCAGCAACTTGTGTTCGTGTTCCTGTTTTGAGAGGTCATTCTGAAAATATAACTATCACTTTTGAGAAAGATATTGAAGCCGATGAGGTTCGAGAAATTCTACGAAAATCTCCAAATATTATAGTTATTGATAATCCTGAAGAGGAAAGTTATCCGATGCCAATTATCTCAACTGATAGAAATGATACTTTTATAGGTAGAATTAGAAAAGATTTATATCGCAATAATATGATTCATCTTTGGGTTGTCGCAGATAATCTAAGAGTTGGAGCAGCAACAAATGCGGTACGAATTGCAGAAAAATGGATTGAAAGTGAGGAAGAAAATGAGTAAAATTTTTATAGATGCC
>Ga0256826_1000191_pt1 | contig 34157 bp, 34 predicted proteins | sample CV79metaG_FD_185975 | JGI IMG/M metagenome (GOLD analysis project Ga0256826, IMG submission 185975) | Hydrothermal vent microbial communities from East Pacific Rise, Pacific Ocean - CV79 | ecosystem: Environmental > Aquatic > Marine > Hydrothermal vents | place: Pacific Ocean: East Pacific Rise...
AATGAAAACTTAAAGCTTGAAAGTGCCTAATATAGGCAATGTAGTTGGTGACCCCGAGGAGAATTGAACTCCTGTAACATGGATGAAAACCATGGATCCTAACCGCTAGACGACGGGGCCAACATATTGTAAAAAAATGGTGTCCTGTGATGGATTCGAACCATCGGCCACATCATTAAAAGTGACGTGCTCTACCAGCTGAGCTAACAAGACAAACTCAAACATCTCTGTTTGTGGATGGGAATTATAGACAAAATAGTTTTATATGTCAATAATTTTTCTATAGAATTTCTAAATTTATTTAATGTGGTCGTTTTAGTGCCGAAAAAATAGAAATATTATTTTAAAATAGTACTTATTATGGAATATAATAGTTTTGAACTCACCAAAATAATTCGGATATGTGGCTTTATAGTAATTTGCACTTGAAAACTCTTTAAAATATATAGAAATAATTTTGAAAATAGAGACAAGGGAGTTGTTTTCACCCAAAGAAGTGAGAAAATTAATATAAAATTCAATACTTTTTAACTAAAATGATTCTAATAATTTAGGAAAAAATATATGAAAAAAACTCTCCCGTTGTTAGTAATACTAGGTATAACTCTTTTTATGAGTGGATGTGCCCAAAAAGTAACTATAAAAGCACTTGAACCTGCTGAAGTCGATCGTGCCGCACAGACAAAAAAAGTTTCTATAGCTCCATTTAAAAATGATAGAATTGGACTTAGTACAAAAATAGAAGCAAATCTAGCAAAACATAGACTTGATAATAAAAAGTATTTTACTATTGTAAGTAGAAGTGATTTTGATCGAATTATAAGAGAACAAAAAATTCAAAACAGCGGGCTAATAGATGAGTCAACTGCTGTTGAGGTTGGTAGTCTTATCGGTGCAGAGGCGATTATATCTGGAAATGTCGGGAAGGTTACATCTACTGATACTCGTTTTTATGAAGAGAGAGTCCGGTGTGGAGATGAAAAATGTAAGACACTTGTTCGCTATAGAGTAGGGTGTACAAAAAGAGCAGTAGGTCTATCTGCTGAAATACGTATGGTTGATGTAGTCCATGGTGATATCATCTATGCAGATACTATGAGTAAATCAAGAGTATATAAACACTGTAGAGATGACTCTCGTGCTCTCCCATCACGTGAAATGGCTGCACAAAATATGGCACATGCTATAGCAGATAGTTTTACGTTTAAACTAACCCCTCACTATCGAAGATTTGAGGTTACTCTTTTAGAAGACCCAGATTTGGATTATAACGATAGACAAGAGCAGCTTTTAGAAGTCTCTTTAGAGTACATAAAACAGGGCCGTTATGATAAGGCTGAGAGATTTCTTTTTGATCTTATCGATTCGACTGAGCAGCAGAGTTATGTAGCATTTTACAATCTAGGTGTTATAAAAGAAGCTGAAGGAAATTATAAAGATGCAAAAGAGTACTATGAAGCTGCAGATAATCTCATGCTAAAACCAGTTGAAGAGATAAGTAGTGCCTATGTTAGAATCAATACTCTCATAGAAAAAAGAGACCGTGCATACTCTCAAATGGCTAAAGATGGAGGGTCTCAGTAGTGAAGTTTTTAATCTTAATAACAACTTTAACACTCCTTTTTAGTGGCTGTGGCAGTAGTAAAAAGATGGTAGTAGCTGAAAAAAAAGCGCTACCTGTTTGGTATATGAATCCACCAATATCAAATGCTAGTGATCTTTATGCAGTTGGTGAGGGACAGAGTAGAGAGGGTGCGATTTCAGATGCTTTAAGTATGATGGCCTCAACCCTTAGTGTTTCTATATCTTCAGACTTTAACTCAAAGTCAGTTGTTAAAGAGGGAAGAGTCAACTCTTCTCAAGCGACTTATATAAATAAGGTACAGAGTAGAGTTGAAAAAATTCGTATTAGTAACTACGAGCTCCAACACTCTCAAAGTATAGGCTATAAAAAGTACATAGTCCTTGTAAAGTCAAACAAGCAAAAGCTTTTCTCAAGTATGAAACAAGAGCTTGATCAGAAGTTTTATCTTATAGATGAGCGAAAAAAATCTCTTATAAATCTAAACGCGATTAAAAAAGCCTCTAAATATAGAATTTTTGTAGATGAACTAAGTTCAGTTGAAAATAGTTTAATAGTAATGCATGTACTTAATAATTCCTTTAATGGGCAAGAGTATTTAGAAAAATCTCAGGCAGTTGAGAGTGAGTTTCAAACTATTCTCTCAAATTTAACCTTTAGTATCTCAAGTAATGATGTAGCAAGTAATTTAAAATCAACTATATCAAAGGGTTTAAGTGCAAATAAATTAAGACTGAAAAACTCTAGTGGTCGGAATCATTTTAACATTCATTTAAATTCTCATATTAATAGGGCTAACTCTTACGGTTTTACTCTCGCTCGCTCTTCCATAGATATCACCATAAAAGATTATAGAGGTTCTGTTATTGGCTCAAACAAACTTAACATTGTTGGACAATCAACTTCTGGTTTTGCCCAAGCTAGAGAGAATGTAGCATATAAGCTAAATGAGATGATAAAAAAAGATGGAATTTCTAAAGTAATAGGACTAAAGATTTAACAACTATTTACTCCTATGAGTTATACTTTTGTCACTTAATAACAAGGCTATAAAGTATGATTTCTAAGATTCAAGCAGTAAAACAAGAAGTATCAAAAGTAGTAGTAGGGCAAGATAAGATGATAGATGGTCTTCTTATCGCTCTTCTGTGTGAAGGGCATGTTCTTATAGAAGGTGTTCCCGGTCTAGCTAAAACTACAACAGTAAATGCACTCTCAAAGTCTTTAGGACTTAACTTTAAGCGTGCTCAGTTCACTCCAGATTTACTCCCATCAGATATTTTAGGTGCAGAGATCTACGATCCTCAAAATAATAGCTTTAAAATTAAAAAAGGTCCAATCTTTACAAATCTTCTACTCGCAGATGAGATTAACCGTGCTCCGGCAAAAGTTCAATCAGCACTCCTTGAAGTAATGCAGGAGAAACAAGTAACCTTAGGGGATGCAACATTTAAACTTGATCCTCCGTTTTTTGTAATGGCTACTCAAAATCCTGTAGAACAAGAGGGTGTATATCAGCTTCCAGAAGCACAACTTGACCGTTTCATGTTAAAAATTATAGTTGATTACAACACAAAAACTGAAGAACTTGAGATTGCAAGACGAATCTCAAGTGGTAGTTTTGAAGAGATAAACGCGGTGATTAGTGCGGATGATTTAGAGAAAATAAAAGCTGCAATCAAAGAAGTTCATGTAGATGCAGAAGTTGAAGAGTATATGATAGAACTCGTAAACGCGACAAGAAACCCATCTGAGTATGGTTTAGATGATATAAAAGAGTTTATCCAGTTTGGAGCATCCCCTCGCGTAAGTATTGATATGTTCAAAGCTGTAAAAGCGATGGCATTTATGAGAGGTAAAGAGTTTGTAACTCCTGTAGATGTTGCCTACATCGCAAAAGAGCTGATGCGTCACCGTATAGTGTTAACATACGAAGCAGAGGCTGAAGGTATCACAACAGATGAAATAATCCAAAAAGTTTTAGAGACTGTGGCGATACCGTAGGTAGTAGTTGTGAGTAAATTACAAAAAATCCTAGTTCGTGCAAGGCGTCAAGTCTTTAGCGAAATGGTCGGAAACAACCCCTCTATCTTTGTTGGTGAGGGTTATGATTTTATAGAGCTTCGTGAGTATATGCCAGGTGATGATATCCGTCATATTGACTGGAATATTACGGCAAAGATGCAGACACCATACATAAAAATCTTTCGTGAAGAGAGAGAGTTAAATGTTGTAATAGCCTCTGTTTTAAATGGAAGTGTTCACTTTGGCTCAAAAAAGTTTAAGCAAGATGTTATAGCTGAAGTTGTAGCACTACTTAGTTTTTCTACACTTAAAAATGGAGATTTGCTCAGCTCCTATGTGTTTACTGATAAAATGATTTCTCACTCAAAACCGAGTAAAAAACTCCATCAAGTTCAATATAATGTAGATGAGATTCTTAATTTTGATGCACTTAATCAGAAGGTTGATTTCAAAGTTTTATCAGACACCCTCTATAAACGGCTTAAAAGAAAGTCTCTTCTTATAGTGATTAGTGATTTTTTTGAAATTCCAGACTTTAGACTACTTGCGAAAAAGCATGAGGTTGTAGCGATTATAGTGAGAGATAAGCTAGAGGAAAATCCTCCTCAAATGGGTTTTTCATCTCTCGTAGACCCTGAAAGTGGGGCAGTATTAGAGGGTGATTTTAATGCTTCATCTGTAAACTCATACTCGCAAAAAGTAGCTGCACATGATCATGAACTTTACAATACTTTTAGAAAACATCAGGTTAGGTTTACAAAAGTATATACAGACTCCTATGCTGGTGTTGAGTTAAGACGTCTATTTGAGGGTCGATAATGCAAAATTTTGATATTCCACTCCATGATATAAAACCCATTATTGAAGTTCAAGAGTACTCTCTTTATTATTTTATTGGGCTTATTGTCCTTGGAGCATTTTTATTTTTCGGTGCACTTTTTTTACTCTATAAATGGTACCAAAAAAGAAATCTCTTTAACATACGAGTAGAGCATAAGAAGCTTATAAATGCAATAGACTTTAAAGAGACAAAAAAAGCAGCCTATGCTTTTACACTTTATGGTTTAACCTTTAAAGATGACAGTCCAAGACATACTGAAATGTATAGAAATCTAACAGAGAGGCTCGATGAGTATAAATATAAAAAAGATGTAGATGTATTTGATAGTGAGGTCTTAAGCTACATAGAGCTTTATAAGGAAATGCTTGATGTATGATGGCCTCTTTGGCAGCCTTTTTGATGGTCTTTTTTTTGAGTTTCCAAGACTAGGCTTTTTAATCTTCTTTTTTATAGCTTGTGAGACACTCTGTAGAATGAAACTTCCATCACTCTACTTCCCTCATACAAGTCAGTTTATGAGTCGGACTGTCTCTGCTTCAAAACTCCTTTTCTTTTTAAAGTGGACAGCAATTATAATGATGATAATTTCCCTTATGTCACCAGTAAAAGATGAGCCTTATGAGTTAGAGCCAAAAGATGGACATGAGATAGCTCTTATTTTAGATGCATCTCAGTCGATGCAGGCAAAGGGTTTTGACCGATCTAATCCGAATTTAAATAGATTTGATGTTGTTAAAAATATAGTAAGTGATTTTATAGCCAAACGCAAAAATGACAATATCGGTTTAGTTGTTTTTGGTGAGTACTCTTTTATAGCATCACCACTTACTTATGATGAGAATATACTCAAAAGAATCGTATCGCAACTTCAAATTGGTATGGCCGGAAAATATACGGCTCTGTATGAGTCACTAGCTCAAGGTGTCAACCTGCTAAAGATGACTGAGTCAAACTCAAAGGTAGCAATTCTTTTAACAGATGGTTTTTCTACAGTTGGAGTTGATAAAATTCCTCTCGATATTGCTCTTGATTTAGCAAAAAAAGAGGGTATTAAAGTCTATCCTATTGGTATAGGATTACCTCATGAGTATAATCAAAAAGTTCTCCTAGAAATCGCAAAAGGAACTGGTGGAGTAGCCTTTGGTGCTTCCAATTCAAATGAACTAGAAGAGATATATAAAAAAATTGATGCTCTTGAAACTTCTGAGATAAAAAATGAAACCTTTACTTATATGCAGTATTACTACTTCTATCCACTATTTTTAGCATTTTTCTCTCTTATGCTTTATGTATACTTGAGAAATAAAAGGGGTGCAAATTGAATCTTTTACATCCTGAAGTTTTATATCTTTTACCTCTGCTCATCATTCTATTTGGATTTCTTCTCACTCAAAAAGAGGCACAGGCACACTTTTTTACCAAAGAAGTGATGGATAAACTGAGAGTTAATTCAAACACATTAACTCTTAAAGCTAGAAATGCACTCTTTTTCTTAAGTGGTTTTTTAATACTTTTAGCCCTAAGTGCTCCAGTGATAAATGAAGGAACGGTAGAGGTTAAAGCAAAAAGTGCAGATATCATGATAGCTTTTGATATTTCAGACTCTATGCTCTCAGAGGATGTCTATCCAAATAGACTTAAGTCTGCAAAACAAAAAGCTATAGAACTCTTAAAATTAGCACCAACAGAGAGAATAGGCATAATGGCATTTGCAAAAAACTCCTATCTTGTTTCACCTCTTAGTTTTGACCATGGGGCTGTGAGCTTTTTACTTGCACAACTTAGTACTACATCTATCACTGAAAAAGGAACTGACTTCCTATCGATGTTAAACGCGGTGGATGGCTCTGGTAAAGAGAGTTCTAAAAAATACCTTTTAATCTTAAGTGATGGTGGAGATAAACAAGACTTTAGTTCTGAGATAGAGTATGCAAAAGAGAATAGTATTGTTGTTTTTGTACTTGGAATCGGAACAAAAAAAGGTGCTCCTATAAAGCTGAAGAATGGTAGTTTTATAAAACAGAATGGCAATATAATTATTTCAAAACTAAATACGAATATTGCTAATTTAGCGATAAAAACAGGTGGTGTTTATATAGAAAATGTAAACTCAAATGAAGATGTAAAGAGAATGCTAAAAGAGATAGAGTCTAATGCAGAAGAAAAAGAGCTAAAAAGTGAAGAGGTACATAAGTTTATACCTCTCTTTTACTACCCACTTGGTTTAGCCCTTTTAATTCTTTTAATAGCTACAAGTTCTATGAGTAAACGCGAGAGAGTTCCTCTGCCGGTATTCCTTCTTTTTACTCTGTTAAGTTTTAATTCAAATGTGGAGGCTGGACTCCTAGACTTTGTTGAGCTAAAGAAGGCAAAAGAGGCTTATGAGAGTGGAAACTACGAGCAGTCTCAAAAACTTTATCAAAAGTATGCTGAGGAGAAAAATAGTGGAGAATCGAAGTTTAATGCAGGGAACTCTCTGTACAAACAAGCTAAGTATAAAGAGGCGATAGAGTCCTACGAGAAGGCATTATTTGATGATGAGTCTAAGCGAGCCAATAACTATGCTAACCTAGCAAATGCTTATGTGAAATCTCAAGAGAAAAAGAGTCTTCAAAAAGCTCTTGAAGCTTATGAAAAATCTCTGAAAATTAAAGAAGATAAAGATACTAGAGAAAACTATGAGGCTGTAAAAAAAGCCTTAGAAGAGCAGAAGAAACAAGAGCAAAAAAACAAAGATAATAAAAAGCAAGATAAGAAAGATAAAAAGAGTCAAGATCAAAACCAAGACTCCAAAAAGAATCAAAAAAATGATGAGAATAAAAATTCTGATGATAAGAAAGATTCTAAGAAAAAAGATTCCTCATCTTCTGGTGGGAAAGATTCTAAAGATAATAAGTCTCAAGATAAACAATCAGAAAAAGAGAATCAAAAAGATAGTAAGTCTAAGAGCCAAGAGCAGAAAAAGCAGGAGTCTCAGAAAAAAGATGAAGAGAAAAAGAGTCAAGATTTAAATCAAACGAAAGCTAAGCAAGAGAAGCAAGGGCTTAAAGAATTGGATAAAAAAGAGAAAAATGACTCTAAATCAAAGAGTAGTGCAAATGCGATGCCAAGTTCTGCACAGGAGCATATGAGTGATGAAGAGGAGCGTAAGTGGTTAAAACAGTTGAACTCAGAGCAAAATACCTATATGTATATGTTAGACAATCAAAAACCAAAGAAGGAAAATTCAGATGAAAAACCTTGGTAAAATAGTAATACTTTTAATATTTTTAGCTTCAAGCACTCTTTTTGGAGGTGTGGTCGCAAAAGTTAACTCTCAGAGTGTGTCAGTAGGTGAGTTAGTAACTCTTAATTTAATACTTAGTGGTGAAGATGTAAATAAGCCTAGCATCTTTAAAGTGTGTGGTTACGATGTAGTCTCAACAAGCTCTCAGACAAGTATTAAAATGGTAAATATGGATTATCAAAAGAGCTACATACTCTCCTATAAGTTTATGCCTCAAGAGTCTTGTACTATTGAGAGTATAGAGCTTGAAATAGATGGGAAAACAGAAAAAACAGAACCTATAAAAATAGAAGTGAAACCGATTTCAAAAACTGTTGATTCTGATTTTGAGTTAATTTTAAAAACAGATAAAGAGAATGTCTTTGTAGGTGAACCTTTTGATTTAACACTACTCTTTAAACAACGCCGATCAACTGAAGTTGTTGATAGTAAGTTTGTAGGACCTGATTTAAAAGGTTTTTGGGTTAAAGGTGAAAGCCAACCTCAAAGATATAATGAAGGTGATTATACAGTTACAAAAATTGTTTATACGATGGCACCGCAACGTGAAGGCTCGCTAAAAATTACACCTGCTCAGATGAGAATAGCAACTCGATCAAATACAAGAGATACTTGGGGCTCATGGAGACCAAATATTAAATGGAGAGCATACTTTTCAAATGCTTTAACTATAAAAACATCAGCTCTCCCTGCTGGAGTATCTTTAGTTGGAAATTTTAGTATAAACGCGGTAGTAGATAAAAAAGAGATAAGCCCAAATGAAGCACTCAACATCACTTTAGAAGTAACGGGAGAGGGAAATTTTGAGGATATAGAGAGTTTTAAACCACACATAGATGGTGTAAGTGTTTTTGATGAGAAAATAGTTTTAAAGGATTCTGGCCTAAGTCAGAAAATTGCCTTTGTTTCTGATGAAGATTTTAGAGTGCCCGCGTTTAGCTTGAGATATTTTGATCCAAAAACAAAAAAGATTAAAACTATAACAACTGATGAGATAAGTATTAAGGTTAAGGGTGGTAGTAAAAAGGACCTAGTACTTAAACGCGATGGAAAAGAGCAGAGTGAAGTTAAAGTCATTAAAGAGGCTAAAGTAAGTAGTGTTGGAGGTTCTGGCCTCTCAAATAGTTTTATCGGAATTATATTTTTGGGTGGTTTAGTGATGGGTATTGTTATTACACTACTTAAACCATGGAACGCATTTAGTAGAGAGAAAACTCTCTCTCTTAAAGAGCCAAAAGTATTACTTGTAAAACTAATGCCATTTAAAGATGATAAAGAGGTTCAGGATTTAATAGATATTTTAGAGAAAAATATCTACTCAAACGCGGGAATAACACTTGATAAAAAGCTTATTAAAGAGCTTGTTGCTAAGTATAATATTAGCTAAAGAGTAAGCTTTAGTCTAAAATGTCGTGGAGGGTGTTTCCTTCAGACATAGTCTTATTCACTTTTTCCCACTCATCATCTTCTATACTCTTTTTAAGAGAGCTGAGCTCCTCTTCAAAGAGTTCAATAGCCTCTAAGAGATTTGACTTGTTCTGTTTAAAAATATCTTCCCACATATAGGGTGAGCTTTTTGCTAAGCGACTCATAGAACGAAATCCACCAGCAGCAAGTGCTAAAATATTGTGTTTGTTCTCTTGTTTCATGACCGTGTTTGCAATAGAGTAAGAGATCGCATGAGGCATATGAGAGATAAACGCGGCGTGGCGATCATGCTCATGCGACTTCATAAAGTATTTTCGCATACCGAGATTTTTAAAGATTTTTCTAGCTACTTTTCTCTGTAACTCACCACTATCTTCTAAGTCACAAAGTACAACAACCTTATCATCATAAAGACCTTCTATAGCCGCATTTGGTCCAAAGTTTTCTGTCCCTGTCATTGGATGAGCACCAACGAAGTTCTGACGAATTTCACTAGGAATAGAAGACATTATAAGCTCTTTAGTACTTCCTAAATCGATAATTGTTGTATTTTTACTTACATCTTTAAGATTTTTAAGAGCAGAAATAACACCATTTACAGGAATAGCAAGAAAAATAACATCGTAGTTTTTAAGCTCTTCAAAGGGAATTATTTTCTCAACTAAACCGAGTTCAATGGCCTCTTTTTGATGCTTAAGATTGTGGTCTGAACCCACTATACTTGTGATAAAATCGAGCTTTTTCAAACTTAGAGCGAGTGAACCACCCATTAAACCTAAACCAACTATTGCTATATTCATATCTGTCTCATTTAATTAATTGAGAAATTATACTAGATTTACCTAATATTAACTACATAATAGATAAAATCTCTTCTAATTTTGAATATGGAACTTTAATGAGAATACTTTTAACAATTTTATTTATATTTTTTACATCACACTTATCTGCACAAATAATAAAAACAATTAATTATGACGGAATGGTTCACATTTCAAAGCCTGTTGCACTGAGAATGTTAGAGTTTGAGGCTGGTGATGATATAGATTCCAAGATGATTGATGCCTCGATTAAAAAATACTTTAAGCAGGGTTATTTTAATGATGTTTGGGTGGAGATAGAAGATGGTGCCCTCACTTTTTATTTTAAAGAGAAACCAATTATTTCACAGATTGAACTTAAGGGTTGGAAAGAGAGTGATGAGGATGTTAAAGGTACCGTTATCCAGATTAAAAAAGGTTCTCTTTACAACGAAAGAAAATTAGAAGCTGCTAAAAAAAGAATTATTGATGCAATAAGTCAAGAGGGAAAAATAGATAGTGTAGTGGAGATACAAAAGGAGTTTCTTGAAAATGGAAGTTTAAAAGTAACCTTTCTTGTAAATGAGGGTGAAGAGATTACCATTACAAAACTAAACTATAGTGGTGTGAATGGTGTGGATAGTGATGAGTTTGATTCTGTGATAGCCAACAAAGAACATGAATGGATGGGTTGGTTCTGGGGTCGTAATGATGGAAAGATGTCTCTTGGTGATTTAGGGTATGATAATCTTAGAATTCGTGATTATTATATGCAGAATGGTTATCTTGATGCTAAGGTAAAGGATCCTTTTGTAAGAGTTAACTTTAATCACTATACATCTGATATTAGTTATGAAGTAGAAGAGGGCGATGTGTATACTATTAGTGCTATCTCAATCTCTCAAGCTACTCATGTTATTGATGATAAAAAACTTAAAGAGATAATGGATCTTGAAGTGGGTGAGGTTTTTAATATTAAAACTTTTCGTGAAGACTCCGAACGTATTAAGACTATGATTGCAGATTTAAGTTATGCCTTTGTTCAAGTAGTTCCAGATTTAAGAAAAAATAAAAAAAATGATACTGTTGAAGTTGTATTTCGTGTCTCTCCTGGAGATAAGGTTAAGATTAGAAATGTAATTATCTCTGGAAATACAAGGACACTTGATAGAATAATTCGTCGTGAACTTTACCTTGGACCTGGAGATAAATACTCTCTTACAGATCTAAAAGACTCTAGGAACTCTCTTGGACGTCTTGGTTTCTTTGATGGAAATACAATCGAAGAGAAACGTATTAATAATAAAACAATTGATTTGATTGTTAAGGTAAAAGAGGCTCCAACTGGAAATATACAACTTGGTGGTGGATATGGTTCCTATGGTGGTCTTCTAGTTAGTATCGGAGTTAATGATAGAAATGTTTGGGGTTCTGGTATAAATGTGGGTGTAAAAGCTGAAAAATCAGAAACAACTGAGAATTACTCTTTTAACATCTCAAATCCAAGACTTAATGATAGTGATTTTAGCGGTAACTTCTCTATCTTTCAATCTAAATATGATTACAATGACTATACTGTAAATACAGATGGTATTAATATTGGTGCTGGGCATAGATTTTCTCGTCATATTACAGGCTATATAGGGTATGGATTCTCTCGAAATAATTATGAGTATGCTGAAGATGCAAATTTAAGTGCCTATGATCTTTTTTACTTTGAAGAGTATGCAAAAAGTGGTATTACAATAAGTGCAAAATATGATGATACAGATGACTTTTATCTCCCTCGTGAAGGTTTTACACTCTCTCAAAGTTTTGAAAAATCAGGACTTAGTGGAGATGCTAACTTCTTTAAATCACGTACCTCTTTTGGTAAGTTTGTAGGGCTTGAAGAGTATTTAGATTTTGATGCGATCTTTAGATATAAGGCTAGATTTAATACAGTTATAGATAATGGTTATATACCAATTGCTGAGAAGTTCTATATGGGTGGTATAGGGAGTGTTAGGGGTTATGAGTCTTACTCTATCTCTCCAACAGTTATAAGAGACGGTGAAGAAAGAAGAATAGGTGGTAATCAAACATTTTCTAACTCTATAGAGCTTAGTATGCCTCTTATTCCATCTGCAAAAATGAGAATAGTAACTTTTGTGGACTGGGGTTTCATTGGAGATAGCTCTTTAGAGGAGTTTTCTCGTGGTGGTTTTGGAGCTGGTTTAGAGTGGTTCTCACCAGTTGGACCAATTCAGATTATGTTCGCAACTCCTCTTAATGAGCAGCCGGGTGATAAAACATCAAACTTTGAGTTTACGATGGGACAAAGATTTTAAAAACTCTCTTCTTATCTAAAAAGAACTTGAAACTCTTTGTGACAATCTAGTTTACTTACTGCATCTTTAGCGAGATAGAGTTCATTTTTTGAGCTTACTTTTAGAACTCCATTTTCAAATTCCAATTCAAAATCTATGTTTCTTGGTTTATGTGAAAGAAGTGCGATACTTAGAGACAATAGATAACTCAGTACATTTAGAGTGTTTTCGTTTGGAAGAAGCACCTCATATTTTTCTCTATGCGAGGATGAGGGTAGTCTTGTTTTAGCATACTTGTTAAGAGTAGATATAAGAAGTATCTGAGAGTGCTTAAAACCATACTCTAATGCACTCTGAATAAGGTAGTAACTGTGCTTGTTCTGAGAGTAAAAGTGTATATTGCTTCCGATAGGATAGAGTTTAGCTGCAATTCCCAATTCATATCTATACTTAATGTCTAAATTAAAATAGCCTTGCATTAAGTCAAATAGTTTTTTACTAAGAGAATTAAGTTGATTAGAGAAGTTATTATCATTAATATGAGCATCTATAAGGTGTCTCACGGATGTATTATAGTTAGTGGGTAGTTTGTCTTTTGAGTTTCTAAGTAAGTCTGCAAGATAGACACCCTCTCTTACCCCAACACCACTAGTAATAGCATTTTTTAATGATAGTTTATTAAGAACTCTCTCTAAAATAAGAGCTCCTGGTTTAATGACATCAAGCCTATTATTTTTAATACCTAAGTTTAAAAGTTGAGATTCATCTGCTTTTAAAACTTCCTCAACAAAAACTGCAAGTTTTTCGATTTGGTACTCATAAGCATGAAGTTTGTTTAGAGGGTACTCTTCTATCTCCATAATAGCACTAGAAATGGCTCTAAAGGTCCCACCAATACCAACGAGAGTCTCTGCATTAAAATGCTCTATAGCCTCTAGTTTAGAGTCAATATATATCTTAGCTTCTTCTATAAGACCCTTATCAAAAAAGAGCTCTTTAAGTCTAACGGTACCTAACTCTAAAGAGATAGTTTGAGAAACATCTTTTTTGTTGATAAAACTGAATTCAGTAGATCCTCCACCTATATCTATACTTATAGCATTTTGCTGCTCAGGAAGAAGATTTGCACAGGCTATAGCACCAAGATATGCTTCTCTGTGTCCATCTATGATTTTTATGTTGAGTTTGAGTTTATGTTTTACTTTTTGGAGAAACTCTTTTTTGTTAGGGGCATCGCGAAGTGCAGATGTAGCAACACAGAGAACCTTGCGAGCTTTAAAAGAGTCACTAATACTTAAAAAATTAGCTAGAGCATCAAATGTTCTCTGCATAGGTAATTCTTGTAAGTTACCATTATGTTGATAAGCATTCTCTGAAATTCTTACCTTTGATTTTTCTTCATGAAGGAGGTGAAAAGCAAAACGAGAAGTTCTCTCATAAACAACCATTCTAACTGAGTTAGAACCGATATCTATGACTGTAACTCGTTTTGCCAAAGTTTTATATCTCTTCTTCTAAGTTTTTAAATTTAAACTGTAGTTCAGCAATTGACTCAACATTATCTTTATCTGCAACTATACAGTCAACAGGACAAACAGAAATACATGCTGGCTCGTCATAAACACTTACACATTCTGTACAGCGATCTGGATCAATATAATAGATTGGGTCTCCCTCTTCTATTGCTATTGTTGGACATTCTTCACGACATGCATCACATGCAATACACTCGTTATTGATTAGTAGAGCCATTAAAAAACCTTATATATTTACTTCTATTATTTATGTGTCCGATTTATATCAAAATAAAGCTTTATTATTTTTTAAATACTACTTATGTCTAGGTAATATACATGAAAGTTTTGAATTTAGTTGAAGTGATGCTACTGTACCCTCAATTCCATCTTTTCTATTTTCTAAGGAGATATTCGCACCCAAGGCATCTGCTGCACTTTTTGCAAGAAAAAGACCAAGGCCAACACCAGATTTATCACCTTGGCGTTTAAATGGTGCAAAAAGGTCAACACTTTCATCAATTCCACACCCTTCATCTATAACTTCTATAAGAAGGCCAACATCATCTTGAGAGCTTTTAAGTGTTACAGATTTTTCTTTTGGAGTGAATTTAAGAGCATTTTGAAGAAAGTTTTGGATTATCTGGTTAAGTAGACTCACTTGAAGTGTAGCCATAAAACCACTTGGCTCAAAACTCATATGTAGAGTTTTATTTTCATTCTCTGCTAAAAGTTTAAAATCATTTGCTTTTTGTTTAAGTACAGCTATTACATCTACTTGGATTGGTTTTTCAAGTTGAGCACCTTCTTGTCGACCCATATTGAGTATATTGGATACAATTACATTCATCTCATCAATTGTTTTATTTGTAATATTCAATGCTTCAATATACTCTTCAGGTGTTCTCTTTTTGATGAGGGTAACTTGATTCTTAAGCTTTATAACGGCTAAGGGTGTTTTGAGCTCATGTGCTGTTCCAATAAAGAGCTCTTTTTGATACTTAACAAAATTTTGAATTCTAGAGATTAGATGATTGATTGTAACACCAAGTGGTTCAAATTCTAGAGGTAGTTCCTCTATTTTAATCGGTTTCATAAGGTGCTCATTCATGTTTGAGAGCCTTGCACTGAGTGTTTTTACAGGGGAAACAAGCATTTTTGAGAGTGCAATAGCATAGACTATGACCAGTGCAAAACCAGCAATATTTATAATAAATATATAGTGCAGTATTTTATCAAGAAGTAGTTTTGTTGGTGTGATATCTTTTGTAACTTTTAGATAAGAGATGTCATAAATATTAAAAGGATACAGGAGTGTTAAATGGGTATGTCCATTTTTAGTATCTTCATAGAGATCAATATCAGTATGTGGTGCTTTGAGTATAACAATTTCAACACTTAATGACATAAAATTTTCGTTTATAAGATAGTCATCCATCTGCATAATTGATTGATTATTTGATATATTTTTTGCATATTGTAGAAGTTCTTGACGTTTTTCATCGTAGATAGATCTTTCAATATAAAAGTAGAGAAAAGATGAAAATATAAGTATTAAAGAGGCGGATGAAAATAGTAGCTGAAATAGAAATCTTTTTCTAATACTGCGTTTAGAGAGCATGTTATAACCTCAAATCAAAGATTGAAGATTATAACATTTTAGAGATTAATTAATCTCTTTTGGAAAACAAAATCTGTAACCACGACGACGAACAGTTTCGATAGTTGTGATGTTTAATGGCTTATCCATTTTTTGTCGAATCTGGTTGATAGCAACCTCGATTACATTTGGAGTAACTAACTCTGGTTCTTCCCAAATTGCATCAAGAAGTTGTTCTTTAGAAACAATTTGATCACGGTGACGAGCAAGATGAGTAAGAACTTCAAAAGGTTTCCCTTTAAGTTCAATCTCATTCTCTTTATAAGTGATTTTTTCTTCTTCAGGGTTGATTGTTAAGTCTTCAATTTCGATGATGTTAGAACCACCAAAACGTAAACGTGCTTCAATACGAGCAATTAAAACATCAAAATCAAATGGTTTTCTGATGTAATCATCAGCACCAGCACGAAGTGCTTCGATTTCACTCTCATTGTCATCACGAGCTGAAAGAACAACAACAACTGTTTTTGGAGTGTTAGATTTGATATCACCGATGATATCAATAGAATCTCCATCTGGAAGCATCCAATCCATAAGTACTAAATCGTAGTTACGAATGTCAAGATAGTATTCACCATCTTTAAGTGTTTCAACAACATCGCTTTGGTAACCAAACTCTTTTAGTCCCTCAGCAAGCATTTTGTTTAATGTTACTTCATCTTCAATGATAAGAATGCGCATTAATAGTTTCCTGTATATAATATTTTGGCGAAATGATAGCGTAATTTTAGGTTACTTTAAAGTTTTTTTCAATTTTCTTTAAAAAAAAGTGAAGTTTGGATTAAGATTAGAACTGATAAATATTACTTACAGCTACCAAGGCATCGGGTAAAATTGAAGGTTTAGTGATTTTTAGATTAAGAGTGTTAATTAAAGGAAATTTTTTTTTAAGTTTTGTGCTTAGAGATGAAAGTGCATCTTCAATTAGTAAGAATTTACTTTTTTTACAAGTAGTTTTGATTAGCTCTACAACCTCTGCATAGTTAATAAACTCTTTTTCGTATCTGTATTCAATTGTAAGGTTTACAATTATATCTTGCTCTTTAGCTCTTTCAAAATCTAAAATACCAATAATTGTTTTAAACTGTAAATCTTCAATATGAATTGTCAATCTATACTACTCTCTTCTCTTCACCCTTAAAAACACGGATAATATTTGGAATGTGCTTATAGTAAAGAATAAAAACTATAAAAACAACAGGGGCATGTGCCATATCTGGATGGATGTAAAAACTTGAGATTAAAAGTGCAAGGACTCCACTCAACGAAGAAATAGAGGAGATTTTAAGAGTTTTAGCTAGAACTCCCCAAATTATAAGAGCGATAAGTGTTTCTTGTGGAAGCATAAACATCATAACTCCCATACCTGTTGCGATACCTTTACCACCCTCAAAGTTGAGATAAGGTGAGAAACAGTGACCAATAACAGCTAAAACTGCAATAGCCCATAGTGTTGACTCACTAAGTCCTATAAAGTAAGCGACTGTTAAAACAACTACACCTTTAATTGCATCAAGAGCTAAAGTTGCGATTCCCAATTTCTTTGCTAGTTGAGGGTTTGTCTCTTTGACAACTCGTAAAACATTTGTAGCCCCAATGCTGCCACTACCACTTGCCTTGATATTTACTCCTGCAAATTTTTTAGCTAAAAGTAGTCCAAAAGGTATACCACCTATTAAGTAAGCTGCGATAAAAAACTGAACATTGATGTTAAATAAAAATTCCATATATAACCTTAGATGATTTGAATGACGACATTCTACACTCTCTATATTAATAAGTAGATAAAATTTTTTGGTATAATCACAACATTATAAAAAAACAGGATATTTTTTTGCAATTTACAAATGAAGAATTAAATAAAAAAATAGATGAATTAAAAGCTAAACTTGATGTAACAGTCGTTGCTCACTTCTACCAACGTGACGAGGTTTTTGAAGTTGGTGATATTACAGGTGATTCACTAGAACTTGCAACAAGAACAAGAGATGACAATGCAGAGTTTGTACTCTTTTGTGGTGTTGGTTTTATGGGTCAAAGTGTAAAAGTACTCTCTCCCCATAAGCGTGTAGTTATGCCAAAGGTAGCTTGCTGTGCCATGGCCAAGATGATTGATGGCATGATGTATGATAATGCAGTAAAAGCTTTGAATGATGCGGGAATTGAGCGAGATGATATCTTACCTATCACATACATAAATTCAGATGTTGATGTAAAAGCAAAAGTTGGTGAGATGGGTGGGCTAGTCTGTACAAGTTCAAATGCTAAAAAAATTATTACGAATGCATTAGAAGAGGGAAAGAAAATTCTTTTCGTTCCAGATAGATGTTTAGGCCAAAATATTGCAAATCAGATGGGACTTAAATCTTGTGTTATTGGTGATGGAAGTGATTTAAAAGAGTCTGATGTTATCTGTTTTAATGGTTTTTGTTCTGTTCATCAACTCTTTACAGTTGAGGATATCGCATTTTACAGAAAGAAATTTCCGGGTATCTTAATAGCGACTCACCCAGAGTGTGACCCTGCTATCTGTGATGCATCAGATTTTGTTGGTTCAACTTCGCAACTTATAAAATATATTGCAGATTTGCCAGAGGATCAAAAAGTAGCAGTTGGAACTGAGTTTAATCTTGTAAATCGCTTACGTCCTAAAAATACTTATGTCCTAAGCTCAACTAAACCAGAGTGCCCAACAATGAATGAGACAACTCTTCAAGATGTTTATGAGACACTAAAAGCGATAGATGATGGTGAACCAATAAATGAGATTTTTATAGATGAAAATACACAAAAATGGGCAAAAATAGCTCTTGATAGAATGATGGCACTATGATTGAAGAGTTTGTAAAAGCTACACTTGCTGAAGATATTGGTCGTGGTGACCTCTATGCCTTAGTTGAGGATGCCGTTGATGCAAAAGCTGATATCATAGCTAAAAGTGATGGTGTTGTTGCTGGAGAGAAGTATATAGATGTCCTTTCGCAACTAGAGAACTTTGAGATTATCTGGGGTAAAAAAGATGGAGAGAGTTTTGCAAAGGGTGATGTAATTGCCATTATTAAAGGTGATTCTCATACATTACTACGTATTGAGCGTACACTTTTAAATATGCTGCTTCACGCAAGTTCTATAGCTACATTAACAAGAAAATATGTTGATATTATAACTCCATATGGTGTTAAACTTTTAGACACTAGAAAAACACGGCCAAACTTAAGAGTTTTTGAGAAGTATGCAACAAGAACAGGTGGAGCTGTTAACCACCGTTTAGGTCTTGATGACTCACTTATGATAAAAGATACACATCTTAAAACTATTAAAGATTTAGCCGCATACATAGTAAAAGCGAGAACCCAAATTCCTTTTACTGCAAAAATTGAGATAGAGGCTGAGACTTTTGAGATTGCAAAAGAGGCTATGGCTGCAAAATGTGACATTGTAATGTGTGATAATATGATTCCTTCTCAAATAGAAGAGATAGTCGCGTTTAGAGATGAGAACTATCCTCATATTCTTTTAGAAGCAAGTGGTAATATATCTTTAGAAACTATAGAGTCTTATGCAAAATCTGGAGTAGATGCTATAAGTTCTGGCTCATTAATCCATCAAGCTAATTGGATCGATCTCTCAATGAAGATGGACTAAAAGACACCACTAAATGGCTGATGATCAGGAAAAGACAGAAGTTTATTACTTTTTCAACGATAAAGGAACAAGTCCCTTTATCTTCGCTAGCCGCTATGGCACTAAAGAAAATCTTTTACAAGATTTTTGTGAATTCTTCTAGGATATATAAATGGCTGATGATCAGGAAAAGACAGAAGAACCCACCGACAAGAAGATAGAGGATGCCAGGAAAGAGGGGAATGTCCCTAAGTCCCAAGATGCTTCTGGTGTAATCACTCTTTTTGTGGCAATTCTCGCACTTCTGATGCTTTTTCCTTTTATGGTTAAGCATATGCTTACGCTTGCACAGTACTACTTCTCCCTTGTTGGCCAACCACTGGATAAACTTTTTATGATAGATATTGCAATAGTAACGATTAGAGAGTTTCTCCTAATAATTATGCCCTTAGCTACTGCTGTTGCTCTTGCCGGTGTTGTAGCCGCTATTTCTCAGTTTGGATTTTTATTTACAACAAAGGCAATCATGCCAGATTTTAAAAAGATAGATCCAATTAAAGGAACAAAAAATCTTATTTCAATGAAGAAGATGATTGAAGGTGTCAAAATAACTTTTAAATCTTTTACAACTCTAGGAATCGGGTTTTTATTTTTCTTTTACTTTATAACAGAACTGCCTACTGTTGCTCTTTTTGGTCTAGGTGATCAGATGAACTGGTTAAAAGATAAGATGATTATTCTTGCTTTTGTTATGCTCTTTATTATTTTTATATTTGCAATTATTGATATTATAATAGTACGAAAACAGTATTTTGATGGTCTAAAAATGTCAAAACAAGAGATAAAAGATGAGATGAAAAATATGGAAGGTGATCCATTAATCAAATCAAAAATTAAACAAAAACAGATGGAGATGTCAAGACAGAGAATGATGAGTTCTATTCCTGAAGCAGATGTTGTGATAACAAACCCAACTCACTATGCAGTTGCCGTAAAGTATGATAATGAAAAATCTCATGCACCAATTGTAATTGCAAAGGGTATAGATAATATGGCACAGCAGATTAAAAAAATAGCAAGGGAAAATGAGGTGCATATTGTACAAAATCCTCCTCTTGCTCGTAGCCTATATGCAGAGGTAGAGATAGATAAAGTTATTCCAGAGGCTCTGTTTGCAGCAGTTGCTGAAGTACTGGCATATGTATATAAGATGAATAGAAAATAAAAAAAACAGTATAATCACATTTAATGAATAAAATTTTACAAGATATAAACCGTGCAAAACATATAGAGATAGAAGTAGAAGAGGGGTCTTTAGCCCTAGGAAGTGCACTTTACTCCTATATTCTTACGAGACATAAAAAAGTCTCTTTTGTTTGTAAAACCAAAGAATTGAACCTAAGATACTCATTTTTACCTTGGTTTGAAAAAATAAGAGATACCAACTACTCATCAGCAGACTTGAATTTAAAGATAGAGAATTCATGTGTAGAACTTTTTAAGACTCTCAAATCTTTAAATATTAAGATAAATAGTAAAATAGCAACAGCTCTTTATGGAAGCTTAATTTTAGAGACAGAAAACTTTACAAATCAAAAGACAAATGGTATGTTTTTTGCTATTGCTAGTGAGTTAATAGAGTCTGGAGCCGATTATAAATCATGTGTTGAATATTTGGTAAAAAGAGTAACTCTTAGTGAGCTCAGACTCAAGGCTCTTATGTTACGAGAGATGACTTTAAAAGAGAGTGCAAGAGTAGCAGAGTTTAAAATAAGTGAAGATGATTTGAAGTCATCTGGTGCATCGCTTGAGAATGTAAAAAGTATAATGCAAGACTCTTTGGGTTTAGAGTATGTTCAAAAAGCAGTACTTGTAAATGAAGATAATAAAATAATTAAAACAATAGAGAAGGAAATATAAATTTGAGAAGAAGAAACGGTAAGTCCTCATTTGGAGCATTGTTGTTAACAGGTTTGGTTGTAGCAGGAGTTATTTTTATTTACACATCTACAATGTTTGAACGGGATGTTCCAGTAATTGAAGTAAAAACAAATGGATATTGGAATTTAAAAGACCCATTGAAAATTTCGATTGAGGATATTAGTGGAATTAAATCCTATAGTGTCTCTTTAAAGAGTCAAAGTGACAATATATCCTTAGCAAATGAGCAGTTTATTATGCCAAAAGAGTCATTGAAACTTTCTATAAAACCACCAAGAAGTGCTTATGCGATGAAAGAAAAGTCTGTTACAGTAGTAATTGAAAGCCTTGATGCAAGTCATTGGAATTTCTTAAAAGGAAATGCAGTAGCTAAAGAGTATAAACTTATTATAGATAAACGCAGACCAAAGTTAAACATAGTAAGTAATTCATATAAAATTTCAAAGGGTGGTTCAGCTCTTGTTATTTTTAAGGCTGAAGATGAAAATTTAGACATTATGTATATAGAATCAAATAACAGAAAATTTAAAGTGCAGCCTTTTTATAAAGATGGTTATTATATCTCTCTTTTAGCATGGCCCGTGACACAAAATAGTTTTAAAGCGACAGTTGTTGCAAAAGATTCAGCTGGTAATATAGCAAAATCATATATACCACTTTATCTTAAGCAGAAGAACTATAGAGTCTCAAATATTAAATTAAGTGATAAGTTTTTAAAGGGAAAAATTGCTGATTTAGCAGAAGAATTTGTTGAGACACAAGGTATTGAGAGTTCATTAGAACAGTTTAAAATTATAAATGAAGACGTAAGAGCAAAAAATGAATTACTTATTCATGATATTACATCTAAAATTTCTGATGAGATGGTAAGCAACTTTAAGATTAATAAGATGTATCCTCTTAAAAATGCACAAGTAGTTGCAAGTTTTGGTGATCATAGAAAGTACTCCTATGGTGGAGAGTATATAAGTGAATCATACCACTTAGGTTTAGATCTTGCATCAAACGCGATGGCAAAGATTAAACCACAAAATGGTGGTGAAGTTGTTTTTGCAGACTATAATGGAATTTACGGAAATATGCCGGTAATCCATCATGGTCTTGGACTTTATACTCTCTATGGACACTGTTCAAGTTTAAAAGTAAATGCAGGTGAAAAGTTCAATGCTAAAGATGTTGTAGCTAACACGGGAAAAAGTGGGTATGCTATGGGTGACCACTTACACTTTGGTGTCTTAGTTCAAGGTGTAGAAGTTCGGCCTCAAGAGTGGATGGATAAAGATTGGGTTAAACTCAATATTACCAATGTTATTAAAAGTGCTAAAAAAATTATAGATAGAAATTAATAAAACAAAAAAAGGGAGACAGAAAAATGTATCAAACTACTATTACGAAACCTGTCGAATTAGTTGGAATAGGCTTACATAAAGGCTCTCCTGTTAAATTGCGTTTAGAGCCATTAGACTCAAATAGTGGTATAGTGTTTCACCGTAGTGATGTTGATGTCTCTATACCATTAAAGCCTGAAAATGTTGTTGATACAAAAATGGCAACAGTGATAGGTAAAGATGGCTTTGTTATATCAACAATTGAGCATATGCTCTCTGCTGTTTATGCTTATGGAATTGATAATCTTAGAATTATTGTTGATGCTGATGAGGTGCCTGTTATGGATGGGAGTAGTGCAAGTTTTTGTATGCTTTTGGATGAAGCAGGAGTCAAAGAGTTAGATATTCCTAAAAAAATTATGCGTATAAAAAAAGATGTTGAAGTTTTAGAGGGTGATAAGTATGTGAAATTATCTCCTTCCCCTGATTTACAGTATGACTTTACCATTAAATTTCCTCATCCAGTTATTAATAAACAAGAGTATGTACTAAAATTTACAAAAGAGTCCTATAAAAAAGAGATTTCCCGTGCAAGAACCTTTGGTTTCTTACATGAAGTTCAGTATCTACGTTCAAAAGGTTTAGCTCTTGGTGGCTCACTTGAAAACGCGATTGTCTTAGATGATAAAAAGATTTTAAATCCAGAGGGTTTACGTTTTACAGATGAGTTTGTAAGACATAAAATTTTAGATGCAATTGGTGATATGTCTCTTATTGGTATGAATTTTATAGGAAATTATGAAGCCTTTGCTGGAAGTCATGACCTAAACCATAAACTTACACTTGAGCTTTTAAAAGATCCAGAGAACTATGAGGTAGTTGAGTTAGTTGGAGAAAAAACAGCCGAGTTAGAAAAAGCATATGCCTAAGAGTGTAGATATACTCTTGGTCGCTTTAAGTTCACCTATTCAAGTAGGTGTTTACGAGAATCAAAAACTTATAGATACTATACAAAGTAGTGAAAAAAGCTCTGATATCCTTCCCCTGATTTTTGAAAAACTCTTAAGAGATTATGATATTAAAGCACTCTACTATGCAAATGGACCAGGAAGTTTTATGGCTATTAAAGTTGCCTATATATTTCTAAAATCTTTAAGTATTATGAGAAAAATACCACTATATGCAACAGATGCTTTTAAATTTAATAATAATCAGCCGATAAAAGCGATTGGAAAGCTATGTTTTGTTAAAATTTCATCAGAAATAAAAACTCAGAAGTTAGAAACAGTACCAGAGTCGAGATTTACTCTTCCTGATGTACTTGATTATAACGAGTTTAGCACAACTAGCTCACCACTTTATAGTATCGGAGCTGTTGGATAGGAAAATAATTGATAGTAAGTGTACCAGCAACTTCGGCAAATCTTGGTCCAGGTTTTGACTCTTTAGGACTCGCAGTAGATCTTCGTAACAGGGTTGAGTTTCATCAATCTAAGTTTTTTAGCGTAAGTATTAAAGGTGAGGGTGAAAACAACCCGCGTTTAAAGGGTAATAATCTTTTTATCAGTATTTTTAATGAACACTACTCTCGTTTAACTCAGAAAAAACAGAATTTTAAATTTACTTTTTATAACTCTATTCCTATGTCTCGAGGCCTTGGAAGTTCATCTGCTGTAATTGTAAGTGCAATAGCATCTGCTCATGAAGCAGCTGCTATTAAGGTCTCAAAACGCCGTATTTTAAACCATGCACTTGTATATGAATCACATCCAGATAATATTACACCAGCAGTAATGGGTGGCTTCAATGCGGCAACTGTAGAGAAAAATAAAGTATTTTCACAGCGTAAACATCTACCTGATTATTTAAAAGCAGTTGTAGTTATTCCAAATAAACAGATGAACACATCAAAATCACGTACAGTTTTACCAAAATCATACTCTAAAGAGAATGCTATATATAATCTTTCTCATAGTGCTCTAACAGTAGCCGCATTTTTTAATGAAGATTGGGAGATGTTAAAATTAGCGGCACAAGATAGATTTCATCAAAAAGCGAGAATGAAAACACTGCCTGAACTCTTTTCAGTGCAAAAGGTGGCATATGAGAGTGGGGCTCTTATGAGTACACTTTCAGGGAGTGGTTCAACATTTTTCTCAATGGCATATGATGATGATGCAGCACAAATTGCTAACCGTCTTAAGCAAAAATTTCCAGACTTTGGTGTTAAAATTTTGGATTTTGATAATAGTGGACTGGTAATAGAGAGATAATCTCTATTAAATCAAGCAATATTTAGATATAATGGCGAAAAAATTTCATCTACCAACAAGAATGTGTATCTCATGTAGAGATAGACACGAACAAAACACTCTGGTGAGACTTCAATGTATTGATGGTTCATTAGAGTCTTTTCAAGGTAGTAAGAGAAGTTTTTATTTATGTAAAGATTGCCTTTCTCAAGAGAAAAGAGTTATAAAAACACTTATGCGTCAATGCAGAGGTGGAGACAGGGACAAATTTATGAACAAACTAAAGGAGATCATCACTGATGACAGATAAAGTTAGCGTTAAAGAGATTGCAGACGAGCTTGGAATTTCTTCTAAAGATGTTTTAGAAAAAGCGAAAAATATGGGTATTGAAGTAAAAGCTGCTCAGAGTAAAGTTACAATGGAAGAAGCAGAAAATATTGCTAACTATATTATGAATGGTGAACCAGCATCTGCATCTGAACCTACTAAGGTCATAGTAAAAAAAGCTACATCAAAAGAGACGACTAATACTCCTAAAGAAGAACCTATAAAAGTAGAAGTAGAAGATGTCAAATCTGAAGTTGAAACTAAGGTAGATACAAAAGAAGAAGAGGTGGCTGAAAAAGTTGTAGAGAAAGTTAAAGAAGAAGAAACTCCTCCAAAAGAAGTAAAAAAAGCAGCTTCAAAATCTACACTGAAAATAGTACAGCCTCAAATCTCTCCTACTCTTAAAAAGTCTGGTCTTAAGATTGTTAAGAAGAAAAAGCCAAAAGTTGAAGAGAACTATAATCTACCAACTAAACAGGCTTCAGTATCTTCATATGGAAAGATGAGTGCAGAAGTTTTAGAAGAGCTTGCTCAAAAGAAAAAATCTAAACAGAGTTCAAGAACTGCTTCAAAACAGGAACAGGGTAGAAGAATGGATATTTTTGGTGGTTCTATGGCTGATGTATCTATGGATATGGATGATCAAGTTACACTTCTTGACCTTAATGCGACAGAGAGAGCCCCATTACCAGTAGAAGAGCCTAGAAAGCCCCGTGCTCCAAAACCTGCAGGTAGAAATGCTAATAAAAAACAGGCTCCACGTGGTAGAAAAGTACGCAAAGATAAACGTAAAAAATATGCTAAAGCGACTCAAGAAGAAGAGATCGTTACACATGTAGAGATTCCTGAAGATATCCGTGTTTATGAGTTTGCAGAAGCTCTTAAACGTCCAATGTCAGATATCATCAAAGTTCTTTTTGATCTTGGAATGATGATGACTAAAAATGATTTTCTTGGAAATGATGAGATTGAAATTTTATCTGAAGAGTTTGAAGTCGAAGTAACTATTATTGACCCTAAAGATGAATTTACTCATGAAGAGGAAGATATAGAAGCAGACCCTGATGCTACTGAGAGAGCTCCTGTTATTACAATTATGGGGCATGTTGATCATGGTAAAACTTCACTTCTTGATGCTATTCGTGAAGCAAAAGTAACTGAGGGTGAAGCTGGTGGTATTACACAGCACATTGGTGCTTATACAATTGAACAACATGGTAAAGCAATCACTTTTATTGATACACCGGGACATGCCGCGTTTAGTCATATGCGTCAAAAAGGAACAGAGATTACAGATATTATTGTTATTGTTGTTGCTGCTGATGATGGTGTTAAACCTCAAACTCTTGAAGTTATTAAGTTAGCTAAAGAGTCAGGTGCTCCGATAATTGTAGCACTGAACAAAATGGATAAAGAGACTGCTCAACCAGATATGGTTAAAGGTCAGATGGCTGAGCATGGTATTAATCCTGTTGACTGGGGTGGAGATATTCCATTTGTACCAGTTTCTGCAAAATCAAATATGGGTATTGATGAGTTACTTGAAGAGATTTTAACAACAGCTGAGATTTTAGAACTTAAAGCAAATGAAAATACACTTGCAAAAGCTGCTGTTATCGAGTCTTCTTTAGAAAAAGGCCGTGGTCCAGTTGCTACTGTAATTGTACAAAATGGTACACTTAAAGTTGGAGATTATGTAGTCTGTGGTGCAGCATATGGTCGTGTAAAAGCGATGATGGATGAGCACAAAAAACAAATTAAAGCACTCTTACCATCTCATACAGCAGTTATCGCAGGATTAAATGAAGTTCCAGCATCTGGTGAAGTAATGATGGTTATGGGTAGTGATAAAGAGGCTAAAGAGTTTGCTCTTAAGCGTCATGAGTATGATAGACATAAAGAACTTTCAATCTCAACTAAATCTTCATTAGAAGATATGACCGCTATGATTGCAGAGGGTAAACTTAAATCTCTTAAAGTTGTACTTAAAACTGATGTTCATGGTACTCTTGAAGCTATTAGAAGCTCTATTACAGCACTTAGAAACGATGAAGTTAAAGTTAACATTATCTCTAGTGGTGTTGGTGGAATTACTGAAAATGATGTTGAACTTGTAAATAACTCTGAAAACTGTGTACTTCTAGGATTTAATGTTCGTCCTACTGGTGCCGTTAAAGCAGCAGCTAAACAAAAAGGTGTTGAGATTAAAACTTACTCAATCATCTATCAACTTATTGATGATATCACTGGTATGCTTACAGGAATGATGGCTCCAAAATATACTGAAGAAAATACTGGTCAAGCAGAAGTTAAAGAGGTATTTAAAATACCTAAAGGTCTTGTTGCTGGTTGTGTTGTTGTTGATGGCCGTCTTATCCGTGGTGGTATGGTTCGTGTTATTCGTGATGGTGTTGTTCATTACGAAGGTGAACTTACTTCACTTAAACGCTTTAAAGATGATGTTGAAGAGATCGGGAACGGTTATGAGTGTGGTGTTGTTATTAGTGGCTATGATGATGTTATACCAGGTGATGTTCTTGAAACATTCAAAAAAGTTGAGCAGAAAGTTAGTCTTTAATGCAGAGTATCTTACCGATAGGTAAAGCTTCAGTGAGAGGAATTTTTTCGGAGCTTTGCTTTGAAAAAAGGAGACAAATATAGTGACAGAAGCACAAATAAAACTTAAGAGAACGGAATCAGTTCTCTTAGAGTTAATCCCTCAAGCACTTGGTGCAATGAATGACAAAAGACTTCATGAACTTGATATTATTGAAGTTGTATGTTCTCGTGGTAAAAGTGATGCAAAAGTTTATATTAATCCCCATGAATTTACAGAACAAGAAAAACGCGACTATCTTAAACTTTTAAGAAAAGCACGTCCTATTGTTGAAACACACTGTCTTAAAGACCAGGGTTGGTACAGATGTCCTAAGTTTACATTTGAGTTTGATGAGCAGTTAGCAAAAACACAAAAGTTAGATGATTTATTTAAAAAAATAGCAAAGGATACTCCAGATGAGTCTTGAAAGCGATATTAATTCACTTGTAAAATCAGTTGATTTAGAACTTTATGATACTGTAATAGTAAGTGAAAACGATGAGACTATATACCGTGTAAGTGTTATCTCTACAGAAGTAGTAGATGGTAAACGCGGTGGGGTTAGTCTTGACAAATGTGTTGAGCTTACACATATGATTTCTCCACTTTTAGATGTAACACCTCCTGTTTCAGGGGACTATAGACTGGAAGTTGGAACTGCTGGAATTGAGCGTAAACTGACTACCATTGGACATTTTAAAAAGTCTATTGGTGAGAAGGTAAATGTTGTTTATTCAGGAAAAGAGAAAGCAAAAGGTAAACTTCTTAAAGTTGAAGGAAACACTATCTCTATTGAACTTGAAAATGACATAGTAACTGTAGAGTTTAATGATATAAATAGAGCTAAAACCTACTTCGAGTGGTAAACAATGGTAATTAATCACGACTTTTTTATGAGCCTTGCTCTAAAAGAGGCTTGGAAATACCAGGGTTTAACCTATCCAAACCCAGCTGTTGGATGTACTGTTATTGGTGAAAATGGCGAAATTTTAGCAGTTGAAGCACATCATTGTGCTGGTGGACCTCATGCCGAAGTAAATGCTCTTAAAGCAGCTTATTACAAACTTACAAATGACTCCTATATCTTAGCACTCACTGACTCTAGTGATATTCACACCCATCTTCAAAGTAATCATAACAATATTTTTGCTAATGTGACTCTTTATACAACTCTAGAGCCATGTTCTCACTTTGGTCAAACACCCTCATGTGCAAGATTAATAGCAGATTTGGGCATAAAAGAGGTCTATGTAGGCTCAAATGATACAAACCCAAAAGCTAAAGCAGGTAGCATGATTTTAAATATGAATGATTGCCTAGTCTATAGTGAGCTTTTAAAAAAAGAGTGTGATGATTTAGTGTCACCTTTTAATATGTGGCAAAAAGAGAAGTTTGTTTTTTTTAAATGGGCACAGCGACTCAATGCTACAACAGATGCTGGAAATGTAAGCTCCTTAGAGTCGAGAAAGAATGTTCATGCTATGCGCGATAAGTGTGACTTGCTTGTAGTTGGCGGCAATACGGTAAGAGTCGATCGTCCAACTCTTGATGCGAGGCTTGTAGATGGAAAAGCTCCAGATATTCTTATAATTTCACAAAAAAAAGAGTTTGATAAAACAATAGCTCTTTTTAGTGTTGAGGAACGAGAGGTTTTTGTTGAAGATAATTTCTCAAAACTGAGTGAGTATAAAAATATTATGATTGAAGGAAGCTCAAAAATGTTTGAGCTCTCTCGTGATTATGTAGATTATTATCTCTGTTATTTAGCACCTACTTTTGGTGGTGAAAAGGGATTTGAAAATATTGATGAGAAGTTTGATATTTTAAATATAGAAAAAGAGACACAAGATATAATTATGTGGATGAAAAAAGCATAAATTTTTTATTAGGGATTTAAATGAGTAGTACAGGTAAAAAGAACCAACATAAACAAGAAGAGATAGTATCAATGTTTGATGATATTGCACCAACATATGACACAGCAAATCGTGTTATGAGTATGGGTGTAGATATATCATGGCGTAAAAAAGCATGTGACCTATCGTTTGAGTACTACGGCAAAGATAGTATAGATAAAATTGTTGATGTAGCTTGTGGAACTGGTGATATGATGGGTTATTGGAAAAAGCAGGCACATAAGTCTGGTGTAGCTATTGGTGAACTTGTGGGGGTTGATCCATCTATTGGTATGGTTGATGTGGCTCGTGAGAAGTTTCCTGACTTTAACTATCATATCTCTAAAGCAACAGAAATTCCACTTGAAGATGCAAGTGCAGATATCTTAAGTATCACTTATGGAATCCGCAATGTAGTGCAGCGTCAAGAGGCATTTTATGAGTTTAACCGTGTTTTGAAAAAAGATGGGCTTGTTGTTATTTTAGAGTTTATGAAAGATGAAAATAAAACACTTCTTAAAAAAATGCGTGATGTTTATATGCATAAAATTCTCCCTTATGTTGGTGGTTTTATCTCTAAAAACTTAGATGCATATACTTACTTACCTGACTCTATTGAGAGTTTTGTAACCATTCAGGGTATGCAAGCCGAGTTAGAAAAGGCAGGTTTTGAGATGGTTCATACTCAGAGTTTCTCTATGGATATCTCTACTCTTATGATAGCAAGAAAAAAGTAACTATTTTTCATGTATACACTTAGTGTATCTTCTCTTAATGAGCAGATTAAAGGTCTCTTGGAAGAGAGCTTTAGTCGTGTTTTAGTTGAGGGTGAACTCTCTCGTATAACTTTTCACAACTCTGGACATATCTACTTTACACTCAAAGATAGCAGTTCAACAATAAGTGCTGTAATGTTTCGAGGTAATGCAAGTCGTTTGAAATTTCAACTCCAAGAGGGCATGAAAGTAACGATAAATGCGGCTCTTACACTCTATAAACCTCGTGGCTCTTACCAACTTAACTGTTTTTCCATTGAACCAGCAGGACAGGGTGCTTTAGCTCTGGCTTACGAGCAGTTAAAAGAGAAACTCTCTGCTAAAGGTTACTTTGCACCAGAGATAAAAAAACAACTTCCAGAGTTTCCATCGCGTTTAGCTCTTATAACTTCTGCAACTGGTGCTGCTCTTCAAGATATGATAAGAGTTGCTTCTTCAAGATATAGAGCTATCGAGATAGATATTTATGATGTTTTAGTTCAAGGTCAAAATGCAGCTCAAGATATTTCTAATGCGATTGCTCTTGCTGATACGAAAGAGTATGATATTATAGTCATAGGTCGTGGTGGTGGAAGTATAGAGGACTTATGGGCTTTTAATGAAGAGATTGTGGCTGAAGCTATCTTTAATGCCATTACACCTATTGTCTCAGCTGTAGGTCATGAGATAGACTGGGTTATAAGTGACTTCTGTGCCGATGTAAGAGCGGCAACACCAAGTATAGCTATGCAGATTTGTCTGCCAGATACAAACGAACTTTATCAGTATTTAGACTCTATATCTTCGCAACTTACTCAACATATAAAGCAGAAAATATTTAATAAAAAGCAGGAATTAACTCATCTACTTAACTCTTATTCTCAACACTCTATAGAAAAAAAGCTTACTCAAAAACAAGAAGAGGTAAAGCAGTTAAAAGAGGTTTATGCCCAAGCAATCACTTTTAAAGTTCAAAATGCCTCACGAGAACTTCATCATATAGAGAGTAGATTTCCCCTTGCAATAAATGCACTTATAAATCTTAAGCATAATCAACTTTTAAATGCAAAAAAAATGCTAGAATCCAACAATCCAAAGTTTAAATCCAAAAGTGGTTTTGCACAACTCTCTCAAAATGACAAAGTTGTCGATATAAGCTCTTTAGAAAAAGATGATATTTTTTATATTCAGAGTGATGAAATAAGTGTTAAAGCACAGGTTTTAGATAAAAACAAAATATAGGAATAAATATGAGTTATCCAAAGTTTTACGACACTGTAGAAGATATTAAATTAGTGGATCCATTATCAATGGTTCTAGGTGCTTTTGATGAGGGTAAGTATGAAGTTAGCTACTTAGAAGTAGTAAAATCAGCAGGACACTCATGTCCGACAGTAGCAGGTGCATATATCATTACAGATGCAGCACTGAAAGCACTCTTTCCAGATGAGAGAGCTGTTCGTGGTAGTGTGAAAGTTGAGTTTAAAGAGGCACTGGAAGATGGTGTTGCTGGTGTTATCTCAAATGTTGTCTCACAAATTACTGGAGCTACAGAAGTGAGTGGTTTTAAAGGGCTTCAAGGAAAATTTGCTCGTCACTCTTTGATGAGTTTTAACTCAAACATAGAATCATCAGCAAGATTTACAAGAGTAGACACTGGTAAAAGTGTAGATGTAACTTACAATCCTTCTCTTATCATGCCAAATCCTGCCATGCAACCCTTAATGGGAAAAATGATGCAAGCTAGTGCAAGCAAAGAGGAGTTAAAAGAATTTGGAGCTCTTTGGCAAGATAGAGTAGCTAGAATTTTTGAGAGTTTAGATAAGGTAGTTCAAGTAGAAGAGGTTTAAACCTCTTTTTACTTCAATACTAAGGCAGGAAAATAAGTGTGAAGTGTTACCGCTGAACTTGCCATTAACTTTTTCATAAACTTCTCAAACTGATCCTCTTTATTCCAAACTGCTTCATCTTTTGAGATTTTACTCATTACTCTTAACTGCTCTTTTGCATTATACATAACAGTTACATCGTCAACTAAACCTATTTTTTGTGCTTGATAAGCAGTGAAAATATGTGCATTTGCATAAAAATCACGTTTAGTGTAGTCTAGTTTTCGAGCATCCGCAACATCTTTGGAGAACATATCGTATGTTCCTTGTATAACTTTATTTAGCTCATTTACTTCATATTGAGTCCATTGTCGATCAGTTGTACCTACTTGTTTATATTTCCCAGCTTTTACGGTTTGTGTTTTGATTCCAATTTTACTCATAATACCGCTTAAATCAGCCCCTTGCATAATAACCCCAATACTTCCTACCATGCTACCTGGGTTTACAATGATTTTATCAGCCCAAATACTTGCATAGTAACTTCCACTAGCAATTGTCCCTTTTGCATAAACTGCAATAGGTTTTACTTCTTTTAGACGTTTAACTGCATAAGCAATCTCTATGGAGGGTGCAACTGCACCACCAGGAGAGTCGACTACAAGTAAAACACCCTTAATATCACTATTTTGTGCGGCTTCATCTAACTGTGCAACAACTTCAGTTGCATCCATAATTGGACCAAAAAGATTAATCTCTTGGAGATTGTTTGGTGTTAAGTCTTGATCACTCTGAGGTATATAAAGTGCAATAAGTATCACTATAAAAACTACTGCTTTAAAGTGTTCTTGAATAAATTTAATAGGTGCTGTTATGGGTAAAAATATATTTTTTATAAGTTCCATTAGTTATCTCCTTTTTTGAGTTCACCATTGATGTAAACTTTAGAGATATTATACCTATGAAGTATTAAATGAATGGCTAACTCCGCGTTTGGTTCTTTATCTAAATCTAAAACAATCATATCCGCATTTTTACCTTCTTTTATTTCACCTGTATTTAAGCCTAGAGCCTCTGCCGCATTAATAGTTACACCTCGTATAAGAGCATTTGCAAAACCTAAAAGAGGTGCATCACTATGCATAAAAAGAGACATTTTCATCTCTTCAAAGAGGTCTAGTTTATAGTTTGAACTTAGTCCATCAGTAGCAACTATCCATCTGATTTTTTTATCGTTTAGTGCCTTAATGTTGAGAGTTTTGTTCCCTAAGAGTCTATTTGAAATTGGGCAATGAATTACTGTGTGTTTATTATCTGCAATGGTATTTAACTCCTCTTCATTAGCATTTGAGACATGAGTTAAGAGTGCATTGTGTCCTCTAAAATGCTCTAAAAATTCTTTAGAATCACTCACATTTTGCTTCTGTTTGAGAAGTGTTTCAAAGAACTCTTTAAAGTCTCCATCACTTTTATCTAACCAATCGCGTTCAGCTTGACTCTCCATAAAATGAGCAGTTAGTTTTAAGTTTTCACTCTCAACAATACCTAGAGCTTTTTTAATAAGAACAGGGTGAACAGAGTAGGGTGAGTGAATAGCAACAGCAGGATAGAATCCATCGCGTTTTACTGTTTTACTAGCATCTAAACGCGATAGAAAATCACCAAAAAGGGTATCTGCCATAGTTGCTTGTGAACCTATTAACTCATTAAAATAGACAACATTTTGGGGTGCATTTTCACAAACATCTAAGTCCATTCCGTGTGAACTAATCGCTCCAAAAGTTGTTATTCCAGACTCGAGCATAGCTTCAACTGCTCTGTGCATACACTCACTGTTGCACCCTCCAATAAGTTCTTCACGGTTCTCTATAACACTATAGAGCCAGCCCATAAAATCACCATAAGAGAGTTCTGTTTTATTGGCTGAAAACTCTAAGTGAACATGGGCATTTATAAGTCCAGGCATAAGAAGAGAATTCTCTCTAAGAGTTGTAACTTTTGCTTCAGGATACTTATCTAAAAGTTCCTCAAAAGGTGCAATTTTTTGAATTGTTTTGTCAAATGCGATTGATAAGTTTGTCGATACCTTGTCCTGCATAAGTATGTAGTGTGGTGTAATTATTTGCATATATAAATCTTTTTATGTAATTTAAAATAGATT
>Ga0256826_1000192_pt1 | contig 34045 bp, 24 predicted proteins | sample CV79metaG_FD_185975 | JGI IMG/M metagenome (GOLD analysis project Ga0256826, IMG submission 185975) | Hydrothermal vent microbial communities from East Pacific Rise, Pacific Ocean - CV79 | ecosystem: Environmental > Aquatic > Marine > Hydrothermal vents | place: Pacific Ocean: East Pacific Rise...
AAAGACATAGATACTCAAGTGATACACAAAAATGATTTTCAGGAGTTGCTAGTACATATTAAAGATGAAATATCTAAAAATAACCAAGTCTTAATTGTTTATCCTTTAGTCCAGCAGAGTGAAATTCTTGAATATCAGAGTATAGAAGAAGCTAGAAGTTACTGGGAAAAAAATTTTACTAATGTTTATGTGACTCATGGAAAAGACAAAGAAAAAGAGCAGGTCTTAATCGATTTTAGAGAAAAAGGCGATATCCTTGTCTCTACAACAGTTGTAGAAGTTGGGATATCTCTGCCTCGCCTTACAACAGTCATAATAGTAGGTGCAGAAAGGTTAGGGCTCTCAACGCTACATCAACTGCGAGGTCGGGTAAGTAGAACAGGATTAAAAGGGTATTGTTATCTTTATACAAATCAAAACAAGTCTAAAAGATTGGATGAATTTGTTCATACTAAAAGTGGATTTGATATAGCAAATTTAGATTTAAAATTCAGAAAAAGTGGAGATTTACTTAAAGGTATAAGTCAAAGTGGTAGTCAGTTTCGATGGCTTGATTTTGCTGAGGATGAAGAGATCGTTAAAGAGGTAAAAAAAGATTTAGGGATTTGATAACTTCTTGGACATTACTGCCCAAGAAAAATAGATAAAGGCTTAATATAAGCCAAATCTTCCATCATTACGTTTATAGAGTACACGAGTTTTATTTTCATTATCTAAGAAAATTTCAAACATTTTTTTGTTTGTTTTTAAATCTTCTAAAACATCTTCTACCTCACGAGGTTTATAAAGATCTAGTTCAACTGGAACAATTTCATCTTCCATATCTTCAAGAACACTTTTAATATCAATATTTTCAGCTTTAGCTTCATTTAAACCAACTTTTTGGTGGTCAGTTACTTTGTCATGAAGACGACGAAGTGCTTTTTGTGCTCTAGACGTAGCAAGATCGATTGCTATATATGCATCGGCATCATTTTGTTTAATTATAATTGTATTTTTATGAGCTAAATTTATAACAAAATCAATAATAAAATGCTCTTTACCTTTTTTTGTTTGTGTTGATAAAATAGCATTTACAGATATAATGTCTAAATTAAATTTTCTTAAAGTTTCGATAGATGATGATATATGCTCTTTTATAGCATCTGTGAGTTCAACATTTCTTCCTGTCATACTTACATTCATTTTAAATCCTTTTTTTCTAATATAAATAAATTATAGCATTAAAAGGTTATAAAAAATTATAAATTTATAATTTTTGAATACTTCTTTTGAAATATCTTATAGGTTCACTAACTACCGTCGGGTCAATTACACTTACAGATACATCCATAAGGACTGAGCCATTTTCTTCAGGTGTAGTTACTATGGCATAAACATTGTCATTTACACTGCCATCATTTACACATGCAGCAGGAAGTGGGTTGGTATAAATATATCTATTTGTGATTTTTATATTGTATATTTTATCTTGTATAAAAGTTAAGTCATTAAAATGACTACAAGGACCATCTTGTGCTATTTTTAGTAGTGAATACTCCGCTGCACTATGTGCTTCTAAAATTGCTTGTTCATATAAGTACAAATCCGCTGTTTTTTTAACACTTTGTGAACTTAGAGCCATTCCTATTGCCATGATAGTAGCCATAACTACTATAACAGTTATTGCCATAATCATTGCAAAGGCAGGTTTGTGTTTACCTTTGCTTAAAATATTGTTTTTTCTTTGCATAAAGAGTACTCCTCTACTAAATCACTTGTTGTACAGACTTGAATCTTCATAATAGAACCAATAGACATAAATTGAAAAGTGCTGACATTTTCCATTAAAATTGCACTTTTCCCATCACTTAATTTACCCCCATTCCACGGTTGATAATCATAGTATAATCGAAGTGTACCTTTATGATTAGTTCCGGGCTCGTACACTATTGCATAAGCAGTCCATGCGAGTTGATAATATTCATAAATATCAATACCACTAAAATCAACTCCATTTGAAGATGTAAATTCATTAGCATTAGCAGTTTTTTTAATTGGATGCATTGCACCTTGTTGGTTTGTAAGGGCTCCATTCCATCCATATCCAGTTTGAATATTTGTATTTGCTCCAATAAAATAGAGTGCTGCATCATCAACTCCATGATTTGTACTAGATAAATCAGAAATCATTGCATCAACTTTTGCTGTATTTGTTTGCGGTGAAATGAGTCTGTTTTTATCTCCGGCATCTAAATCAATTATGCCACTCCAATTAGGTAAATATGCACTAGTATTATCATCAGAAATTCCACGAAAACCATCTTCATCAACACCAACCCATTCAAGAACTTTGTAATTACTTCCAGTAGCATCTGCGATGGCAACAGGAGCTGAAATTTTAGTTGTTCTTGCGATTACGGAATCTTTTATTCTATATTGTAATCGTGATGCTATAGTCTCAACAGCAGTTTCACTGTTTGATTGTAATTCATTATTTATTTTAGAAAATATGAAACTTTCATAGGCTTGTGCCAAAAATTCAACTCCAAATTTTCCGATAATCCCCATAATAACAATTACAAAGATTAATTCTATCATTGTAAACGCAGTACGTTTTTTCATCAATAAGTCCTCTTATAGTAATCAGTTTCACCGATATTTGTAACATAAGTTCTTAAAGATGTAAGAACAAGACCATCTGAATTTGCAACAGTGGCTGTGATGCGTTTTATATTTGAATCTTTCGTACCACCAAACTTAGCTTTTTTTTGTATAACAACTTTTGATTTATATTTATCTTTATAAGCTTTTTTATTTGGTGTTGGATGTAGAAAAATAAGTCTATACCCATGTGCTTTATCTCTAATCGCTTCAACTGCTGTTACTTTGGCGTAAGATGGTGTGGTTGTATTGCTATCAAGACATCTTCTATGGAGGGGCTCATTAATGTGCCCTGGCATAAGTCGATAATTTGGTGAACTTGTATTATCATCACACATTCCCATATCTATAACTCTTGCATAAGAATTTGGAGCAGTCGGTTCTATAGAATTTTCATCCCAATGTCCTGTGACTGCTTCATTTAATTCTGTTGCCGCTGCAAATATAGCCTCTTGAACTATACTACTTTCAATGCCTTTTTCCGTTATTTGATTCATCATAGGCAAGGAGAGCACGGCGATGGACATTATAACAATAGCAAAGATTATCTCAATAAGTGTAAAGGCAGATTTTTTTACCACATCAATCTCCTGTTAGTGACTTCTGCTGCATTCTTTTTGGTAGTTGAATTTGTTTGGGCTTCGCCTGCCCAACCACCAGAGCTATTTACAAATTCAACCTCAAATTCATTTTTCTTTGCATCTTTATTGTATTTATTATAAACTAACCATCCTGATGTATTTGTTTCCATTGTTGTTTTATACGGATAGCCTTTAGACGATGCATCATAATATTTTAAGTGAGTAACACTTGGTGTTGCTGTGGTGATGAGAGTAGGTCTTACACTACCCGAACCAACAGGATATCTTCTTTGATTAATGCTATTTACTTTACCATCTCTTGGTGTTTGGTGTGCTGAATTTACAAACCATCTAGGGTCATCAGTATATTTAGAGTTTAAACCATCTTGTAATAGAGATTTATTCCCATCACTTACTATGTCATTATAGACTTCATAATAGATAAAAGCATCTCCCTCACTTCCTAGATATCTTTGTCTTTGTGTATGTGCACGCCCATAATAGTGTTTTATAGTAGCGTTTAAATCTTTATTCCCTTGAGCTACATTGCTTAGATTTAAATCTGCACTAAAAGTACAATTCGCTATGTTATTACATTCAATTTTATAATTTTTAAATATAATATTTTGAGGGTTAATTGCCTTATTTATACTTCTTGAATAGTTGAGATTTAAAATTGTATCTACTTGACCTCTTGCACTTTGAATAAAATCTGAACTACGAAATGATATACTATTTGGAGTATTGTTTAAATCCCTAAATTCTTCTCTTAGTTGCGTTGCATTTTCATCTCGAATATGAAGTTTATACTGATATGCGACTGGTAAATTGATGATATCTTTATTGAGTGTAGCCTCTAATGGTAAGGCATAACATCCACCAACAAAATTGGTAGTGACAATGGAATTTGCACCCTCTGCTTTTATATTTCCATTTAAGTGAAAGGACATATTCTCATCATCATTAATATTCATGTTTGACATATATATAAATGAATTGGGAGTGATATTACTATCGTGATTAAGACCAAGTGAAGGAGTTACAGTTGATAAATCAAATTTATAAGGGTGCATTGTAATATTTAAATCAATATATTTTCGATTATTATCAAGATTTGTATGTGTAGAGCTAATATTACATCCATTAAATTGGTCAAAAACGCTCTCTTTTACCACAATATTACTGTTTAAAACACAATCAGGAGTCCCCGTAAAATAAGCTCCAATATTATGTGACTGTATAGTACTATCTACATTTGTCCATGACGTATCAAGAAGTGTTAATGTGTATTCACCGACCTGAGATATTGATGAATTTCTATCACTATTACCATCCAATAAATTAATTGTTACATTCTTGTCATCTGTATCATTACAGGAAGTTTTTGTAGTACTTGGAGCCCATTTGTATTGACCTGTTGTTCCAACTACATTATTTAATTGAACATTGTATCCTCTTGAGGCATTATTGTCCGTATGTGTTGTTGCATTGACTTCTAGTCTATAACTATAGCCAGCAGCGAGATGTAGAGGTTGAGGGTTTATGCTTGTTTCTCCAGAATAACTTTGTGTCAATTTTAAGTTAGGCAGAAGAGTATTATTTTGGTCTTGGTCACTTATATTTTCTACAAATGCTTCTGGTCGGATTGAAAAATTGTCTCTTGAACATACAAGTTTTGTGCTAATTCCATAAACACATTCCATACAAGTGTCAAGTTGTGCTTTTGTCATTGCGGAATTAAATGAAGTGCCCGCGTTACTACAGTATTGGGCAACTCTATCATTTCCAGTTGCTATATCTGTTAAGCACTCTCCTGTTTTTACTGCATCTGGAAAGTTTAATACATTATATTTTTTATTTCCATTTGCATCCACTAATGTTTCTAGTTGGATTATATCTCCATTATCAGCATCAACGTTATAGCTAATTCTAAACGCAGCATCTTCTCGAGCTATAGCATTAAAAGTAATGTTGTCAGGGATTAATGGTGTTGAAGAAGTATTTTCAAATACAACCCAAACTCTATCACTTATGGAATTACTCACTTCACTACAAGAGGCCTCTGTAAAGTGAAAGGATTTTAAATCAAGCATATCTACCCCTACAACTGTACTTATAGGTTTAAGTGTGTGTAAATTTGGATTCGTCGTAATGTTTGCATCTACTGAAACAACACTTACATTTGCTTTTCGGTTCGTAACTTGAGTATTGATATTATAAAAGTAGTTTGAGTCATTAGTATATAAACCATTTTCAATAATATTAAAATTTCCATACACTGGTGCATAATCACTAACACCACCACTACAAATAGGTACATCTTGGTCTATAAAACTAGACCTATTAACAGTTATACTATCATGTTCAGATAATGGAATCGTTAAATCATAATCTATTCTCGCTGTTATAGGCAGAGAAAGAGGTGAAGTTAGAGGATCAAGTGAAGCATAGATGTAAAAATAATCAAATGCATCAAAAGAGCTAATAGGAATACCTGTTACATAACTATCACTAACTGATAGTGCTGAGTCATTTATTTTGGTTCTTGTAAAACTATTTGGTTCTGTTACCCATACTGTATCTCTATGATAAGTTGCTTGAGAAGTATTTATATCAATGAGATTAAACACTATATTACTAGCAACAATTTCAGAATCTTTCATATTTCTAAAATACATTGCAAGTTCTATAGGTTGTGTAGGATTGTTTGCTATTACATCACCATTAATATAAGGACCAAAAGATGAATCATAGCCTTCTGTCAGGTATAAACCATTTTGTTTGTATGCGTAATCATAACAGATACTTGGTTCTCTAAGTCCATTAATTTTGTTGACAAAGACACCTGTATCCCACTGTGCATCTGATGTATCGGCAATTGCCATTTTAAAGTGGTAGGTTTCACCTGGTGTTAGGTTGTCAAGTGTTGCATGAAGTTTGTGAGTGAGTCCATCATACTCTACAAGTATAGGAGAAGTACTTTGAGTACAGTTAGGACCATTATTGCCTGTATTACAGTTGTCAATAAAGTACTGTGTATTTGTTAATACTTCAGGTGTGGCATCATCATAAACACCTACACTGCCATTATTTACATTATTGACAGTTACCGTGTCATAATTATTAATATTGTTGATGGTAACATAGGTCTGATTATCTACCACTCTTGCAATATTGTAGGTTTGATTTAAATCTCCACCTGATATGAAAAAACCAAATGCATCATTAAAGCGTGAACCAACATATTCATTATACTCATCTGAAGCAAATTGGTAGTCAATAAGCAGGAGTCGTGTATTATCATCTAAGGTGACATCAAATTCAAAAATAACAGGATTGAAAACAGCACTTGTATCGATGGCAGTCAAATCTGTATCTGTATAGTTGTTTGATGGACGTAATGAAGTATGCCATGAACTATTAGTTGTAAAAGATTCTGCTACTGTAGAACCTGTTAAAATAATACCTTCATCGATTTCAAGATTTGCACTACTACCATTTGTATATGTACCTACTTGCTTACCATCACCATGTATAATTCTTGGATTGGTTATTGTAATACCAACTCCTTGAATTTGAGAAGCTAACTGAGTCGCAGTTACATCATATTTACAATTTGCGGTAGAATTTGTTGGACAATTAGTAGCAGCAAAAAGAGAAGGTAGTAAAAAAAAGCTTATGAAAAAAGCTAAAAATTTTATATATTGAGTCTGCATAATATTCCCCTTTAAGAAAAATGAGTGCACCAAGCAAGAGGGCTCAGCAGCAAAGTACAGTTACTATACTACATTATCTAATTCCTAAGCTTGATTTATGCTGAAAGTAAATGGATTTACACAAATGTGATAATATTGTTTTTCTTATAACAAAACTCATGTTTTATAATAAATTAAATTAGTTTAATGAGTGTTATATATCTTTTGGATAGAATAACAATCTAATTATATTTAGGGAATAAATTTTATGAAAAAAACAATATATATTTTTTTGACATTATCTATAGCTGGTATGCTATTTAGTGGATGTTCAAAAGAGGTAGATGAATACAATAAACCTGCAGTTTATTGGTATGGTAAGATAATTAACTCAATTTCAAATGGCAATTATGATAAAGCTGATGATTATTACTCATCACTACAAGGCGAACATATTGGTTCACCATTATTGCCAGAAGCAACTATGATTTTAGCAATTGCGCATATGCACAATGAAGAGTACCTTTTAACTGAGCATTTTCTAAATGAATATATAAAAAGATATGCAAATGCTAATGAGATAGAATTTGCAGAATTTTTAAGGATAAAAGCAAAATATAAATCTTTACCACATCCTAGACGAGATCAGGTTTTTATTCGTGAAGCTATTAAAGAAGCTGAAGCATTTAAGCATAAACATCCTCGCTCTATGTACTTTTTACTTGTTGATTCTATGTTAACAAGATTATATCTTGGAGATGCTGCGTTTAATGAGAGTATTGCAGAGCTATATGATAGAGTAGATAAACCAAATTCTGCAGCATACTATAGAGATATTCAACCCCAACCGTGGATTAATTGGGATGAAGTTAACCGTGCTAGCACTCCATGGTATAGAGAATGGTTTGAAGGTGATGGCACATCAAGCTGGTATGAATTTTTAATTCCAGATACAAAAAGTGTAGTATCGAGAAACACTGTAAATAACATTGAAAATAATATAACAAAATAAAGGATGATGATTTATGAAACTTAGTAATTATGGAGAGTTCCCTGCTGATATACCTGTGATAGCAGAAGATGAACTTTTTTTATACCCGTTTATGATATCACCACTTTTTTTAAGTGATAAGCAAAACATAAACGCAGCGACAAAAGCGATAGAAGAAAATTCACTTGTTATAGTATCTACGAGTAAACCTTTACATGAAGGTGAGAGAGAATTTGATTCTGTATATGATACTGGTGTTGTCGGCTCAATTATGAGAAAGGTTTCTCTTCCTGATGGTAGAGTTAAGGTTCTTTTTCAAGGTTTAGCTCGTGCCAAATCTTTATATAAAGTATCTGATAAACCTTTAATAGCTCATGTAGATATAATCAAATCAATAGATGTTGATAGTCTAAAAGCTGATGCTATATTAGAGGTTGTTCGCGAAAAAGTAAGGGCATTATCCGCTGTGAGTAATTACTTTCCACCAGACCTTTTACGAACTATTGAGGAAAATCATGATCATAATCGTATTATTGATTTGATTTGTTCAACTATAAAACTAAAAAAAGAACAGGCTTACAAATTATTTGTAGAAAGAGATACTGAAAAAAGATTTTTAGACCTTATTGATTATTTAATAGATGAAATTGAGGCTAATAAACTGCAACGTGAGATTCGCTCAAAAGTTCATACACATTTAGAAGAAGTAAATAAAGAGTATTTTTTAAAAGAACAACTAAAACAGATTCAACAAGAGTTGGGTGTAGATACTTCTAGAGATGAAGAGATAGAAGAGTATAGAAAAAAACTTGAAGCTAAAAAAGAAAAAATGGGCGAAGATGCTTACAAAGAGATAAGTAAACAGCTTGAAAGATTTTCTCGTATGCATCCAGACTCATCTGATGCTTCAATGACACAAACATATCTTGACTGGGTTTTAGATATTCCTTTTGGTGATATTTCGAAAAAATCTTTAAAAATTGATACAGTGGAAAAACAATTAAATGAAGATCATTTTTCACTAGAAAAACCAAAAGAGAGAATTGTAGAATATTTTGCAGTGAAAGAACTGTTAGAACTTCGTGGAATAAGTGCGAAAAAAAGTGCAGGGGCAATATTGTGTTTTTCGGGACCTCCTGGTGTTGGTAAAACATCATTGGCTAATTCAATAGCTGTCGCTTTGAAACGTCCTTTAATCCGTATAGCTTTGGGTGGTCTTGAAGATGTAAATGAGCTTCGTGGTCATCGTCGTACTTATGTAGGTGCAATGCCAGGACGTATTACACAAGGTCTAATAGATGCAAAAAAAATGAATCCTGTAATTGTGCTTGATGAAATTGATAAAATTACAAGATCTCAAAGAGGTGACCCAACAGCAGCACTTTTAGAAATCCTTGACCCTGAACAAAACGGTGAGTTTCGTGATTATTATTTGAATTTTGATTTAGATTTGAGCAATGTTATATTTATAGCAACCGCAAATGATGTAGGGCGTATTCCTGCGCCATTACGTGATAGAATGGAATTTATTACTTTGAGCTCTTATACTCCACAAGAAAAGTTTGAAATTGCTCGTAGATATTTGTTGCCTCAAGAATTAAAAAAACATGGATTGAAAAAAAATGAATTAAGTATATCAAAACCTGCTCTAAAAGATTTGATACATAGTTATACTCGTGAGGCTGGTGTAAGAAATCTTCGTCGTCGAATCGCTGAAATGTCTAGAAAAGCAGCTCTTGATATTTTAAAACATCCAGATATCGATAAAGTATCTGTATCAATGAAAAATTTAAAAACATTTTTTGATAAAAGCGTATTTGAAATTGAAAAAACAGATAAAATTCCAGTTGTTGGTGTGGTTAACGGCTTAGCATGGACTGCAGTCGGTGGAGATGTTTTAAAAATTGAGAGTATTCGCATAAAAGGAAAGGGTACTTTTCAACTTACAGGAAGTCTTGGTGATGTTATGAAAGAGTCAGCTAGAATTGCTATGAGTGTTGTAAAAACATTAATTGATACAAGAAAATTAAAAATTTCACAAGAGAATGTTCCTTTAACTGCAAAAGAGAAAGAAGATGGTGTTAAAGTGGATCTTAGTGAAGTATATAGACGCTATGATTTACATATACATGTTCCAGATGGTGCAACGCCAAAAGATGGACCAAGTGCAGGAATAGCAATGGTAAGTGTTATAGCATCAATTTTAAGTTCATATAAGATTCGTTCCGAAATTGCTATGACAGGTGAGGTTTCATTAACTGGAGATGTATTACCAATCGGTGGTTTAAAAGAAAAACTCATTGCTGCATATAAAGCAGATATGACTAAAGTTCTCATTCCTGCAAAAAATTATGAAAGAGATTTAGAAGATATTCCAAAAGAAGTACGAGAAGCTCTAACAATTGTACCCGTAAAAAGAGTAGAAGAAGTGTTAAAACAAGTTCTTGTATAACAGAGAACTTGTATTTTGAAAATTGGCACTGTTTAAACTATAACAGTAGCCATTTTATTAAGTAAGTCATCCTGACGGATAGGTTTCATTATAAAACCGTTTGCTCCAGATTCAAGTGCCTCGCTCTTTTTTGTTTCATCTGTTGTTAAAACTATAATTGGGACTTGACGTAAACTATCATCAGCTCTTACTACTTTAAGCATTTCAATTCCATTCATAATTGGCATAATAATATCTAGAAGAATTAGGTCAATATCATCACGACCTTTTAATACTCCAATAGCATCAGAACCATTTTTAGCTTCAATAACTTCCTTGACATGTCCACTTTTCATAAGCATAGATTTTAGGAGTTTTAAATTAATCATATCATCATCTACGGCTAAGACAACTAAATCAGTTTTTTGCATTACACTTTCCTTTTAAATAAATTTTTCAACAACTAACCGAAGTAAGTCTTTGTTTACAATGTTTTTTATAGTTTCATGCACATATGCAATGTCATCTGGATCTTCAGCTGTTGAAGCATCATTCATTAAAACTAAATATGAAGGTAAAGTGCTTTTTTGATTAGCAGATTTCACAAGTTTTGAAAATGCTTCTAGGTTCAGGTTGTTTAGCTCTTTATCAAATAAAATAACTTTATAGTTATTATTCATAACCATATTTTCTAATTCAGATAAATTATTAGCAATGTCATAGTTATAACCCAAAGAGTCTAAAACTTTTTGAAATAACTTGGTTTCAAAAGGACTTTTCTTCGCTAAAATAATGTCAGCATCATAATGTGCTTGAGGAACTTCATCATTGATTATTTCCACTTCTGGCTCATCTGCTGTCGTCTCGATTTTTTCTACCTCTTTTGCTTTTTCTACCTCTTCTATCTCTACAATTTTATCTGATAAAAATTGATTGAGCAACATTACAATTTCTGAACGTACTAATGGTTTTGTTGTATATTCATCCAATCCAGCTTCTATAAATCTTTCTCTATCACCTTTTAGGGCATTCGCTGTTAAGGCAATTATTGGAACATGGATTCTATTATTGTCTTCTTCAAACTCCAATATCTCTTTTGTAGATTCTATTCCATCTAAAAAAGGCATTTGGATATCCATAAAGATAAGGTCAAAATCACCATCTTTACGTTTTTGGAAAGCTTCTAGTCCATTTGCTGCTATGCTTACATTTAGACCTAAATCTTCTAAAGTACGTTTAATGAGTTTTTGATTAATTACATTATCTTCTGCAACTAAAACTTTTGCGTCAAATTTAGAAGATTCTGCATCAAAAGGTTTCGAGCTAATTTTTTTCTCTTTTTTAGCATTAAAGTTCTCATTCTGATAGTTTTCAAGAGCTGTTTTTAGTTTTATATTATTAAGTGGTTCATAAATTGTTTTAAAAATATTTAAACCAAGTGTATCAATACTTTTCATATAGAATGATTTTGTTATAAGTATTAGTTTTTGAGAAAGAGAACTGTAAGTTTTTAATTCATCCTCATTAGTGTACTCATAATCGACAAAAACCAAATCATAATTAATCTGTTTTTGTAATGTTTCAAGTTCATTTAAATCTTTAAATTGTGTATAGCTTACACCATAATAATCAAGGTACTCTTGAAGATAACTATCTTGTCGTTTTGTTTTGTGTTTAGATTCTAATATTAAAGCATTGATACTAGAATATGCACCTTTAAGAGTATCTATATTTGTATCAGTCTCCTCAAAATCTATAGTGAAAAAGAAAGTTGTACCTTCTCCTGGTTCACTTTGTAGATCCAACTGTCCACCCATTAATTCAATAAATCTTGCAGAAATTGTCAGTCCAAGTCCCGTACCGCCATATTTACGGGTAATAGAAGTATCTGCTTGTGAAAATGCTTCAAATATTTTAGATTTTTGTTCACTTGTAACACCAATACCACTGTCTTGAACTTCAAATCTTACTCTTGTAATACCCTCTTGTTTGGAATCTTGTTTACGAATATCTACATTAATTGAGCCAGCACTACTTGTGAATTTTACTGCGTTTGACAATAAATTAATCAACACTTCTTTGATTTTAGTTGGATCACCTTTAAGTGAATATTCAAGTTGAGGGTCGATAAAACAGCCTAAATCAATCTGTTTTTCACTTGCACGAACAGAATAGACTTCAACAGCACTTTCAAACTCATTCATTGGGTTAAATATAATATCTTCTATTTCTAATTTGTTACTTTCAATTTTTGAAAGGTCAAGAATATTATTAATAATTTCTAAAAGATTTTCAGAACTTTTTTCTATAATTTCTACAAATTCTGTCTGTTCTTCTTCTAATCCAGTATCTTTTAGTAGTTCAGTAAATCCAACAATACCATTTAAAGGGGTGCGAATTTCATGTGACATATTCGCTAAGAACATAGATTTTGCTTCACTAGCTTCTTGTGCTGCTTCTTTATCATGTCTTGTTTGCTCAATAATATGTTCAAGTAAATTATATGCTTCTTCAGTACCTTTTGCCGTATGAAGATTGATTTCTGTCTTATTCTCCTCATCACTTGTATCTTCAGCAACTCTTTTGAGTACATTTTCAAGGTTTAGAATATTTCTTGCAATTTCATTTGAAAGTAAAAATCCAAAAATAGCAAGAATAACGGAAATTAACCATATTGTTAAGGTAACAGCAAGAAATTGTAAGGCATCTGTTTTTACGGTAATAGCTCTTTCATCCATTGCTGTTAGAAGTGTGTTCTCTGCGTTTGAAATCATATTTATTTTTTCTGATAACATTGCAAACCATACACCAGCATTTGTATCATATTTTCCAGAAGCAGCTGCAATTAAGATAGTTGCTCTTTCTGTATTGATATCTTCAAATAACTCTTTTGCATCTTCATTTTTAAAAATATTATTGAGTTCAGATATGAGCTTAGTACTTTTAATAGTATCATAATCAAGCGCATCTGCTTTAGCAATAAAGGAAATCCATTTATTGACATCTTCTTCAGATAAGGCAGTTGATCTTGCTATAGCATAAGAAAGATAATCTCTTTCTGCTGCAGTATAGTTATTTGCTCTAACAAATTCAATATATTTATTTGAATATTCATTAATATTATTGTCAACTTGTTCATCTGTAATTTTTTCAAGTTCTTGCAATGATATATTTTGAACTAAGCCATAAACATCTTCATAAACTTCTTTAAAATTAGTTTTATGTTCATCAACAAGTGCTCGTATTTTTTTAACTTCTTGTAATGCAGTAGTTAATTTTTTTGTAGATACACAAGTTTGACATTTTGCACGCCCTTGCGTATGGTCATGAAGTGAAACTGTTTTTTCTATGCTATTGAGATAAGTCTTTTCTATACTATCTACAATTTGTCTCTGTTTCATTAGTGATTTAAGGGTATTTGGAGAGGAATTACCAAGGTAAATAACTGTCATTCCTCTCTCACGAGATATATTATTTACTAAATCATTTAATTGTCTATTTGTTGCAAGCTTATTTTGTAAAAATTGTGCTGCTCTGTAATTTTCATAAGATGTGTAAACATAATAACTTGTCACAAAAAACAGGATAATAATAGGCAAAAGACTGATTAATCTTAGTCTATTCTTTAAACTTAATTGCATTGTTACTCTCCTAGTTTTGATAATTGATTAACAGTTTTTTGAACTGTATCAAGTAGTTTTTGAACTTCTTCTTGATTGTGTGCTTGTATTAAGAGTTTGAGCTCATCTGTAAAATCATGTATCCGCATATTGTCACTCATTCCTTTTAATTTTAAAGCCTCTTCATGAAGAAGTGCATAATTTTCATCGCTTGTTGCCTCATGCATTTGAGTGATTAAATGATTGGTCTCATCGATGTAATCACCAAAGAGTTCATGAAAACTATCTATATCAAGACCTATTTCGTTAGCAACTTTGCTTTTTGAATACTCAATCTTTATCTCTTGTTCTATTTCTCTTGCAATATCTAACTCTCTATTTTCAATCTTTGGTTCATCTTCAATCTTGATATCTTGAACTAATAAATCATCATCTTTAAAGTCTAATAGTAACTCATCTTGAGAATCTAAGCTTACATCCTCTATCTTATTCTCAATCTCATCTATAGTTACACTTTCATCTGTAGTTGTAGTTTCATCTTTGAAATCAAGAATCATGTCTTGCGTTTGTGGTTCTACATATTTATCATCTTCCACTTCTATGACTTCATCAATTTCTTCACCAGACAATTTTGACATTATTTTATAGAATAAATCTAAGTTTGTTTTTATTATCATTAAATCTGATGTGGTATTAATAGTTGCTAAAACTTCAAAGGCATCTTCAATTCTTAAATTTGCAGCAACACCTTTGAGTTTATGTGAAAGTGTTTTAACATTATCTATATCCCCATCAGCTAAAGCAGAAAGCAGCTCAGGTTTAAATTCATTTGCTTGTGCGATAAAATCTTGTATAAACTCTTCTATAAGATCTAAAGGTAAGCCTAACTCTTTTGAAGCTATTGCTGGGTCAAATACATAGCCATTATCAAATTTTTCTTTTTTATGTATAGTTTTTGTGTGGCGTACTTTTTCCTGAATTGTGGGATGTTTGACCTCTTCTACTTCTATTTTTTCTTCTTTATCATTAAAGTCTATATCTACATCTAATTTTACATCATTAGTGTCAAAAGGATCTTGTACAGGTATTTCATCTGTTGTGATGATATTTTGAATATTTGCTTCTTCTTCATATGTGTCATTATTATTTTCAAATTCAAATTCTTTTGTAGGTATGACCTCTAATGGTGTCTCTATTTTTGAAACTTCTTTTGTAGGTATTTCTACCTTTGGAGTTTCTTTTGGAACAAAAGTTTTTTCTGCTTGGAATGTTGGAGTAGGTCTTTGTAAAATATCATCATGGATATTTTCAACTTCACTATCAGATAAGACTCTTAGATTATTTAAATTAATCAAATACGCTTTTGATGATGGACTATCTGTAAAATATGCATGTGTTATAGATATATTAGCTCTAAAATTTTTATTGTTTACATTGATTATTACTTTTGGTATCTCTCCATCTTCAGCACAATCAATAAAATCGATCCAATGAACATGCTTAAAATTATGGATATATCCAGGGGTTTTGACGAATAGGTCTGCAAAGTCTGTCACTTCGGATCTAAGTGAAGAGAGGTCAGCAAAACCAAGTTCTTTTAAATCTTTCTCATCAATTCCTAAAAATTCTTTTTGAAAATTATAAATTAACATACTTGTTCCTTACTTTTGGGCTTCGAGCATTTTTGTATAGATTTCTTCATTTTCTTGAATATTTTTTCTAGAAGCAGCTTTTCTAGCAGCAATATATCCTATAATGGCATTGTTATCATCTTTGATGGGTAATATTTCTGTATCAACCCAATAATAAAGACCATCTTTTCTTAAGTTTTTTACTAATCCATTCCAAGCTTGCCCGCTTTGAATTGTTTCCCACATTTTTTTAAAGACTTCTTTTGGCATATCAGGATGTCTAAGAATACTGTGAGGTTTACCAATTAACTCATCTTTATCATAACCTGAAACTTTGTAAAAGACTCTGTTTGCAAAAGTGATAACACCTTTTAAGTCTGTTTGACTAATAATTACATTTTCATCGAAAAAATACTCTTTATCTTTGGGAATAACTTTACTCATTAAAAAACCTTATAATTACTAACTTATTTAAAACTATCACAAATATATCATAAAGCGATAAAAAAAATACTTATTTATAAATATTTTTGATAGTTTTTGCATCTTTTGTATTTAAAAGTGAACTAATATCATCTATTGTTACATTTTTTAGCTCTTCAAATGTGCCGAAATGGTTGAGCAACTTTTGAACTTTTGCTGGTGAAATTCCATGTAAATTTAAAAGTTTACTCTCTTGGTCAAGTTTTAGCTTTGTTTTTTTGTGAAAATTAATTGCACATCTATGTGCTTCATCTCTTAAGTTCTGTACAAACTGTAATCTTTTGTCACTATTTTTTAATCTAAATGCTTCATCTTTTGTATATATAATGTCATTGGCTTTACCTTTGGCTCGATGCGCTTTAGCATTTACCTTTTCTTTAGATATGGCAATAACATCCAAAAAAACGCCATTTGATTCTAAAATTTCTAAGGCAAGTTTTAAAAGAGTAGCGCCACCATCTAATATCCATAAATCCGGAGGGGAATTTTTTGAAAAACTTTCTACCCTACGAGATAAAGTCTCTCTCATCTGTCCATATTCATCTTTAGCATCTAAATGATAAGTTCTGTATGATTTTTTATCAAATTTGTTGTTCTCATAAACTGCCATTGCACCAACAGTTGCTACTCCAGACATATGGGAGTTGTCAAATACTTCAATTCTGTTAGGCAGTTTGTGAAGATGGCATAACTCTTGTATCTCTTCTAACACTTTTGTGTGAGATATATTTTTATCTTTTGTGAGTATCTCTTTTGCGTTTAGAATTGCTAAATCAACTAAATCTTTTTTCTTTCCTCTCTTTGGTACAGAGATATCTGCCTTTTTTTTAAAAATACTACTTAAGTGTTCTGCTATTAAATTCTTATCTTCAAATTCATCTGCGACCAAAATAGGCGCAATAATTGGTGGTTTTTCATCTTTATAAAAATCAATAAGAGCTCTTGAGTAAACTTCATTAAGATTAAAACCCTCATTCAGTATTATATAGTTATGCGTAGAGGAAATAATTTTGCCATGGCGCATAAAAATTCGAACGATAACTGCACGTGATGGAGAGTTTTGAACAACAAAAATATCATAATTTTCATCGGTCGCAAAATCTATTTCACTTTTTATTTGAGAGCGTTCTATTCTATCAATTCTATCTCGTAATTCACCAGCTTCTTCAAAGCGTAACTCTTGGGAATAAAAATTCATTTTCGCTTTAAGCTCTTTTACTAAAAGATTTTTATTTTTAATAAGTTTTGTGCTCAAATCAATCTCTTTTTGATATCTCTCTTCTGTGATAGGAAGCTCACAGGGACCTAAACATTTATCGATTTGGTGATACAAACATAACTTTTTTGATTTAAGACATCCTTTTTTTTGTACAAGTTTACAAATGTCATAAATAGAGTTTAAAATATCTCTGGCACCTATAGAATAAGGACCAAAATAGAGGATGCTTTTGCTCTGAATAATTTTACGAGTAATATCAAAACGTGGATAAGTTTGAGCGGTATCAATATAAATATATGGGTAAGTTTTATCATCTCTAAGGAGTATATTATATTTTGGATTTAATTGTTTAATAAGAGAATTTTCAAGAATGAGTGCATCATGCTCTGAATTGACGACTATATAATTCATTGATACTGTTTGATCTATCATCTTTGTTATTCGAGATGATAAATTGGAATTTGCTCCAAGTTCCGGAGTAAATTTCCAATAACTTTTGACTCTATTAGCTAAATTTTTTGCCTTGCCAATATAGAGTAAATGTCCATCTTTATCAAAATATTGATATATTCCAGCAGAATGAGGTAATTGTTTAATTATTTGTTCAAGTTGCATTTTTTTCTTTTATTATTTTTTGGATAGATTGGACTAAGGCTTTTAAATCTTCATTTTTTATTTTGATTTCAAAATCACCATGAGCTCGCTCCTGATAGGTTTCTCTTTTCTTTTCTTCAAATTTGATAACTTTAGTTGGAGTATGTGTAACAAATGCTTTAATGTCATTGATATTATTTTCTTCACATTCACTAGGATTATAAAATTTTAAAGCACTTTTAATGCTTTGTATATTATTATCAAACTCTTGTTTGGCACCAGGATGATTTAATACAAAAAATAGAGTACCATTTTTAATATATGAAAACTTAATCATCTTTTGTAAGGGCGCTGAAAAGAGGGATTGTATTTTATGAATACATTTATATTGTGATAGTTTAGAAAATTGAGGTTTATTTTGAAGAGAATTAAGAATATCGCTACTGTTTTTCATTTGATAATTATAGCAAGCTTTTTGTTAAGTTTTAATGCCTGTGGTTATAAGGCAGATCCATATTATGAAGACGTGGCACCAAAAAGTGATGAAAATGTCAAGTTTATAATTCAAAAGAAAGAATTTCCTACAGATAATAATGTGAGTTGTACGCAATGATAAGATATGATGTAATAATAATAGGAGCAGGTGTAGCAGGATTATATGCTGCAATGCATTTACCAAAAGATAAAAAAGTTTTACTAATAAATAAACGAGAGAGTTTTAAATGTAATACTTTTTATGCCCAAGGTGGAATCGCCTTATCTCGCGATGAAAATGATATTCCTTCACATATTAAAGATACTTTAGAAGCTGGTGCTGGACTTTGTGATGAAGCTGCTGTAAAAGTTTTAAGTGAAAATTCTCGACAAGCTATAGATGAATTAATCTCTAATGGTTTTGATTTCGATAAAGACAAAGAAGGCAGTTTATTATATACAAAAGAAGCAGCTCACTCATGTGAAAGGATTTTACATGCCGGAGGAGATGCTACTGGACGTTATTTACACTACTTTTTGTTGCAACAAAACCGACATGCAATGCTAGGAAATGCCAGGGTAGTTGATTTGCTTATCAAAGATGGTGAATGTTACGGTGTAACGGTTTTAGAGCATAGAAAGAGAAGAAATATATATGCAAAAAATGTAATTATTGCAAGTGGTGGAGTAGGTTCACTTTATGAGTACCATACAAATGCACCATGTATAAGTGCCGATATGCAGGGTTTATCTCTTATGAAAGGTATAGAACTTGATAGAATGGAAATGTTGCAGTTTCATCCTACTGTTTTTGTAAATTCAACAAATGCTCAAAAAATGCTTTTAACTGAAGCCCTTCGTGGTGAAGGAGCAATTATGGAAGATGAAAATGGTAAAAGATTTTTATTTGATTATGATGAGCGAGGCGAACTGGCTTCTCGAGATATAGTAAGTAAGGCAATGTATCATTATAGAAGAAAAACGGGATTAAAAATTTATCTTAGTTTTAATAATTTCGATGAAGAGTATTTTGAACATCGTTTTCCAAATATATATAAAAATTTAAGAGGACTCGGTTACAAAGTACCAAAAGATAGAGTTCCAATTTCACCAGCTTTTCATTATGCAATTGGTGGAATTAGAAGTGATTTAAATGCAAGAGTTCCTAATGTGAAAAATCTTTATGCTGTGGGTGAAGTGGCTTCAACAAGAGTACACGGTGCAAATAGATTGGCATCAAATTCTCTACTTGAAGGTTTGGTATTTGGGAAAAAAGCAGCAGAAGATATAATGAAAAATATAGACCAAGAGAAAGAATTTATAGAGTTTGAAATTATAGATGAAGAGATGAGTCTTAAAAATGATAAAACTATCAAAAATCAATTAAGACGCATAATGTGGGAAAATGTGTCAATTGTAAGAACTCAAAGTGGACTAAATGATGCTTTGGAGACAATTAATGCCCTTTTAAATGAAAATATAGGTAAACTACTTAAATTTCGTTTGCTAACGGCAAGAGAGATAGTAAGTTCTGCATTAAAACGGAGTGAATCAATAGGGGTTCACACAATACAAGAGGAGAGATAATGGAACACGAAGCAATTAATCTTGCAACGACATGGGTGGGATGGCTAAGTTTAGCGGTCTTTGTTATAGCGTACTATTTTATAGCTACAGAAGAAAAATATGAAATAAATAAGGCAAAACCGTCACTATTCGCAGGTACATTTATGTTTATGCTAATAGGAATTTATTATGCTATAAATGGAATGGATCCTATACCTCTACATGAAGAACTTGAAAAACTTATTTTAGAGATCGCGGAGATATTCTTCTTCTTACTAGTTGCAATGACTTACATTGAAACACTGCTTGAACGTGGTGTATTTGATTTGATGAAGTATAAACTTGTATCTAAAGGTTATTCATACAAGAAGCTATTTTGGCTTACAGGTTTACTTGCATTTTTTATCTCTCCAGTAGCAGACAACTTAACAACTGCGCTTATTTTATCAACAGTACTTTTTACTATTGATAAGAAAAATATTGCATTCTTGGTTCCAGGTGCAATAAATATAGTTGTTGCGGCAAATGCAGGTGGTGCATGGTCTCCATTTGGTGATATTACAACACTTATGGCATGGACTGCAAATAAAGGTGAGTTTGTAGACTTCCTTTATCTTTTTCCTGCATCTGTAGTCGGTTGGGGTGTAACAGCATATTTACTTAGTCTCTCTGTTCCTTCAGGGCAACCTCCTTTTGATGCATCAACTGAAAAAAAACCAGTTGTGCGTGATGGTGGAATGGTTGTAACATACCTTGGTGTTTTAACAATCGTAATCGCTGTTTTAGGACATCAATTCTTCCATTTTCCAGCTATGTGGGGTATGATGTTTGGTTTAGCGATTTTAAAACTTTATTCATTCCAACTAGGAAAACATAGTACTGATAGTTTTAATATTTATGTAAATATGCAAAAGGTAGAAAATGATACTCTCCTCTTCTTCTTTGGTATCCTTTCAGCTGTGGGAGCGCTTCATTTCTTAGGTTTCTTGCATTATATTCACAGCCTTTATGATATGGTTGGACCTACTGCAGCAAATGTTGGTGTAGGATTCCTTTCTGCTATTGTTGATAATGTTCCTGTAATGAGTGCGATTTTAAAATCTTCTCCATCTATGGGAATTGATCAATGGATGCTTGTTACTATGACAGCTGGTATAGGTGGTAGTTTGATTAGTTTTGGATCAGCTGCAGGTGTTGGTGTTATGGGAAAACTTCGTGGTATTTATACTTTTGGTTCTCATATGAAACACTCTTGGACCATTTTGGTTGGTTATATTATCTCAATCATTATTTGGTATGTACAATTTCAAATAATGGGCTTATACTAAAAATATCTTTCTTAATGCTAAACGCAGTGACTCTACTGCGTTTAGAAATTTTTACACTTCAATCCACTTTCTAAATTAAATATTAATCTAGTTTATAGTATCCTTACAGAACTTATTTATAAATTATTAAAAGGCATTTACAATGACAAATGTAAGCATTATTGTCCTCGATTTTGGTTCTCAATATACACAACTTATAGCTCGTCGTCTTCGTGAAGACAAAATATACTGTGAAATTCTTCCTTACCATACTTCTGTGGAGGATATTAAGGCAAAAAACCCTAAAGGTATTATACTAAGTGGAGGTCCATCTTCTGTATATAATGAAGATGCTTATGAAGTAGATAAAGCTGTTTATGACATGGGTCTTCCTATCTTAGGAATTTGTTATGGAATGCAAAGAATTGCAGTAGATTTTGGTGGGAGTGTAATTCGTTCTGACCATCATGAATATGGCAAAGCGGAACTAAAACTTGAAACAAATTCACCTCTTTTAGCGGATTGTGATGATAATCGTATAGTGTGGATGTCACACTCTGATAGAGTAGATGTTTTACCAGAAGGTTTTTCTCCTATAGCAACAAGTGCAAACTCTCCTTATGCAGCGATTGCAAATGAAGATAAACGTGTTTATGCAATGCAATTTCATCCAGAAGTACAACACTCAGAAGAGGGTTATCTTATGCTTCGAAATTTTGCAAAAAATATTTGTGGAGTAGCTGAGAAGTGGAAAATGGAACATTTCTTAAAACAACAAATAGAATCTATTCGTGAAAAAGTAGGTGATGGTAAAGTGCTTTGTGGTTTAAGTGGAGGAGTTGATAGCTCTGTGGTCGCTGCAATGCTTTATGAAGCAATTGGCGATCAACTTGTTCCTGTCTTTGTTGATAATGGACTTTTGCGTAAAGGTGAAAGAGAAGAGGTAGAACAAGTATTTAAAATCAATCTTAAAGTACCTCTCATCACTGTTGATGCAGTAGATAACTTTTTAGGAAAACTTGAAGGTGTATCTGATCCAGAGAAAAAACGTAAAATAATTGGACATACATTTATAGAAGAGTTTGAAAAAGAAGCTAAAAAACATGATGGAATTAAATTTTTAGCACAAGGTACACTCTACCCTGATGTTATAGAATCAATCTCTGTAAATGGACCATCTGAAGTTATTAAATCTCATCATAATGTTGGTGGTCTTCCTGACTGGATGGACTTTGAACTTATAGAACCTCTTCGTGAACTTTTTAAAGATGAAGTTCGTAAGATTGGGCTAGAACTTGGTCTTCCAGAATCTATGATAAATCGTCATCCATTCCCTGGACCAGGATTGGCAATTAGAATTATGGGTGATGTTAATGTTCCAGATTTAACACTGCTTCGTGAAGCTGATGTAATTTTACTCGATGAGTTAAAAGCTAGTGGCTACTACGCTAAAACTTGGCAAGCATTTGCAGTTTTACTGAATGTAAAATCAGTTGGTGTTATGGGTGATAATCGCACTTATGATAACACTGTATGCGTACGTGTTGTTGAAGCAGTTGATGGAATGACAGCGACATTTGCACATCTTCCACATGATTTATTAGAGCGAATTTCACGTAGAATAATCAATGAAGTTGATGGCATAAATCGTGTTGTTTATGATATCTCTAGCAAACCACCTGCTACTATTGAATGGGAGTAAGCGAGAGCTTATCCCTCATGTGCCCAATCTATCTTTTTTCAATCTCTTCTCATCCAAACGCAGTAAGTATAAATTCTTTAGCTATTACCTTTTTTAAACCGCAAATTGATTTTTCAAAATATGATTATCTAATAATCACCTCTAAACAAGCTTGTAAAGCTCTACAACAGTATGAAACAGAGTTATATATAGATAAACCTGCCCTTTGTGTGTCAGTTGCTAGTGCAAAAAGCTATGAAAATATAGGTGGCAAAGTTTTAGATATCGGTGCTGGATATGGCGATAATTTAGTCGCTAAAATAAAAGAACACTCAAAAACAGTAAAGTGGCTTTATCTTCGAGCAAAGATAGTGGCTTCGGATTTTGTCACTCTTTGTAAAAAAGATGGGTACCTGATTGATGAAGTCATTGTTTATGAGAGTGATTGTTCAAAAGATATCCTTAAAGTGAAAGTTCATGATAATGCAACACTTATATTTACTTCTCCTTCGAGTTTAAATTGCTATTTAAAAACTCATGATTTATCTAATAATAACAAGATTATAGTTATAGGTAAAACAACAGCAAAAGCTCTCCCAAAAAATGTTAAATATCACATTAGTGAAAATACTACAATTGAAAGTTGTATGGAATTAGCATACTCTTTGTAAGTACATAGTTTTTAACTCGCTATTAAGTGGAAATAACATAAACTCAAAACAATTATTTGATAGGACAAAACATGAAACATATTTTAGTGGTATTCTTTATTTTATATACAAGCTTAGACGCATCTTCATATATAAGAAGTATTAGACTTGGCTCATTTGTTAGTGAGAAAGCCGCACAAAGAACGCTTGATAATGCAGAAAACTTTTTATTTGCACATAAGAATATTTTATTGTTACAAGAAAAAAATAATTTTAAATTTAAAATTATTGAATCAAATCAATATTATATGGTAGTGATTGAACCTATACTAAATAGAAGAGACCTTCAAACTATTTTAGATGTATTAAGAAAAAAATATAAAAGTGCTTACCCTAAAAAATTAAAAGTTTTGCCAAAAGAAGAAAAGCTTGTAGTAGCAAAAGTTAATGTACCTAAGGTTGAAAAAGAAAAACCAGTGCTAAAAGTGATTCAAAAGCCAACCTCTGAAATTAAAGAAGAAAAAAAGATTACAAATATTGTTTTAAATAAAGTAAATGAGAAAACTTCTAAGTTAGAGGTGTCGAAAGCTTTTTTTGAAAAATATAGTCTCTATTTTTGGGCTTTATTTATACTTATAATATTGCTTGAACTCATATATCTCATTATCTTACAAAGACGTAACAATTTTTTTAAAACTAGAAGTGAGATGATGGCATTTGATGTTACAAATAAAACACGTAAGCTACATGAGAAAGAGAAGTTAATGTCTCATGTAAATCATGAGCTTAGAAATCCAATGTCTGCTGTTTTAAATTTGAGTCAATTAGTTTTAGAAAATGAGTTACCTGCATATCAAAAAGAGAATGTAAGGAGTATAGAACATGCTGCACAAAAAGCACTTGAAATAATTAATGATATTTTGGATGTCTCTAAGATAAATTCAGGTGGATTAACACTTGAAAGTAAAGAATTTAATATAAATAGTGTCATAGAACATGTTTTAGGTACTACATATCTACAAGCTAAACAGAATAAAGTAGATATTATATTAGATATTGATGATGAAGTTCCTGCTAATATTATTAGTGATTCACTGCGTTTAGGACAAGTAATAATTAATTTACTTTCAAACGCAGTCAAGTTTACTAAAAATGGTGAAGTTCGTTTGGGGGTTAAGAAAAAAGAGACAAATGCTCAAACTGTTGTATTGGAATTTACAGTTTCAGATAATGGTATCGGCATGACACCAGCAGAATTGGAACAGATATTTAAGTCATATAATCAAGGGAGTACTTCTACTGCAAGAGAATTTGGTGGTACAGGATTAGGTTTAACAATTTCTAAAGAACTTATAGAAAAAATGGGTGGAAAAATTAAAGTAAGAAGTCAAAAAGATGTGGGGACAACTTTTGTTTTTACAATAACTGTAAAGATGTTTGATATAGATAACAAGCGTAACTACCACCTACCATCATCAGACTATCTCGATAAAAAGGTCTTAATTGTAGATAATTCAAATAAAAATGTTATTGCACACTTAAGAGCATTTAGGTATTTTAGGTATAAAACACATGTGATACCTAGTCTAGAGGATGAACTATTTACTGAAAAAATTAACTTTGATATTATTGTTATAAATCAAACGCAGCTGAGTTCAAATGCAATATCTAAATTACAAAAAATGCATTTTAGAAATAGAGCTAAAACTAAAATTATTTTAACTATTGATAGGTATACAAAAATTGATAAGGAAATAATAGATAAACTAAATATATCTGGATATCTAAAAATGCCATTTACACAGCAAAATGTACTCAATGTACTTATTGATATCTATGGAGTGAAAAAACTAAAAGAACCTGCTAATACAAACCTAATGAAAGAAAAATTAACTCGAATGAGCTCAAAGAAAATACTTATAGCAGAAGATAATGTTTTAAATCATAAAGTAATTAGTGGATTATTGTCAAAAACAGGTATAAGTTTAACATATGTGACTAATGGAGAGGAAGTTGTTGATTTGATTAAAAAAGGTACAAAATTCGATTTGATTTTAATGGATATTGAGATGCCTGTTATGGACGGATATAAAGCTGCAAATGAGATAAGAAAAGATAAACAAAATGATACTATGCCAATATTAGCTTTAAGTGCAAATAACAGTACTGAAGCTGCAGATAAAGCATTTGAGGCAGGGATGCAAGAGTATATTCAAAAACCAATCGTTTTAGATGACTTTTACAAAAAAATATACGATGCATTATCTCATAAAAAAAAAGTAAATATTGATGAAACTTTTAATAATAAAGAGCTTGTGTCTGAGCTTACTATTGTTAAAGGATTGGACAAATTTAATAACAAAGACAATTTTTATAAATCTTTATTGGTAGATTTTAAAAAAATATATGCAAATTCTACTCAATCATTTAACTCATTAATAAAAGATGCAAAGTTCAAAGAGGCAATAATACTCGCAAGGGAGATTAGAGATGTTGCTCTAAATATTGGTGCATATGGTATATGTGAAAGTGCTGCATCACTTGAATATGAGTTTGAACGTAAAGATTCTATGGGCATTTCAAAGTCTTTAGTACATTATGAAATACATTTGTTAAGACTTTTAGATGAAATAGATACTTATATGAAGGAAAAATAAAAATAAATCAAGTATCTTTTTAGTATAATTACAATAATCTGAGTAGTTCGTGTCAGCACGCATATGCGGGTTCTACATAAACATACTGTGAATTAGTAGGGTTGTCGTGTGTCGATGGTTTCGATTGAGGTATGTTAACTCTGCCGATGAAATTGCCGCCGTTAGATAATCCTCTCTTCACCCAAATTAGGCTTTTAGAACCAAGCCAATAGTGTGACGGCTACTTGGATTATAAAAATTTACTTATTTTATAGTGGTAAAATAAGTAAATTTTTTAAATTATATGGAGAGTTGATGAAAATACTAATATTAGGAAGTGGTGGAAGAGAGTATTCTATCGCTCGTGCAATAAAAAATGAAGAAGAGGGACACGAGCTTTTTTTTCAACCTGGTAATGGTGCTACAAATCATTTAGGTACAAATATAAATATTAAAGATTACAAAGATTTAGCTACATTTGCTAAAGAAAATGAAATCGCATTAACTATAGTAGGGCCTGAAGCTCCTTTAGTTGATGGTGTAGTAGATATTTTTAAAGCGAATGGATTAACAATATTTGGACCATCAAGCCAGGCAGCTCAATTAGAGGGTTCAAAAGTTTATATGAAAAACTTTTTAGCTAAGTATAATATTCCAACTGCGAAATATATTGAAAGTGATTCTATTGAAGATTTATTTAAATTTACAAACTCTTTGTCAATTCCAATAGTAGTTAAAGCTGATGGTTTATGTGGTGGTAAAGGTGTAATTATCGCACAAAGCCATGATGAAGCGAAAAAAGCAATAAGCGAAATGTTAAGTGGAAAAAGTTTTGGTGATGCAGGTAAAAAAGTTATAGTAGAAGAATTTTTAGATGGTTATGAACTTTCAATGTTTGCAGTGTGTGATGGCAAAGATTACATATTATTACCAGCAGCACAAGACCATAAACGTATTGGTGATGGTGATACTGGACCAAATACTGGTGGAATGGGTGCTTATGCTCCAACTCCATTGGTCGATGAAGAGTTATACCAAAAAGTTCGTGATAGAGTCATCCGTCCAACGTTAGATGGTATGCAAAAAGAGGGAGCTCCTTTTGAGGGAGTCCTTTTTATCGGGATTATGGTAGTTAATGGTGAACCAATTACTTTAGAATTTAATGTTCGTTTTGGAGATCCAGAGTGTGAAATTCTTATGCCACTTATGACTTCACCAGTATCTGATATGTTTTACAAAGCGGCTACAAATCGTCTTAATGAAATTAAAGTAGAATTTTCAAACCAATATGCAGTTGGTGTTGTAATGGCAAGTGCAAATTATCCATATAGCTCTTCTGCACCAGCTGAAATAATTTTAGATGATGTAAAACACGAAGAGATTGCGAAGTATACACATATATCTTTTGCTGGTGTAGAGATGGAAGATGATAAACTCTATGCAACTGGTGGACGGGTTTTAGTTTGTGTTGGTCTTGGTGATAGTATTAAACAAGCTAGAGATAGAGCATATTTAAGATGTGGTCAAGTACATTTTGTAGGTAAAAAATTACGTACAGATATAGCATATCAAGCCCTTTAGGAATTACCACATTGAATGAGAATATAGAAAACTTACTTCATCGAGAGCATTTAACATTAGCTTCTATTAAAAAAAGGTCATTAGCTTTTTTTATAGATGAAATGCTACTTTCTTTATTATTAATCGTTGCTATGTCTGATTCATTTTCGAATGCAAAAACTGTCGAAGATATAATTATTCTTACAAATGCTTATATTTTTGAATATATGATGATGAAAATTGTTTATCAAACATTTTTTGTAATGCAATATGGTGCAACCATAGGAAAAATAGCCGCAAAAATTAGAGTAATTGATATACAAACATTAGGGAATCCAAATATTATAGTCTCTTTAAATCGTGCAATATTTAGAATAATAAGTGAGATGCTTTTTTATCTAGGTTTTTTATGGGGCATGATGGATCCAGCACGTCAAACATGGCATGATAAAACTGCCAAAACTTTGGTAGTAGATGCTTAAGTATTTTTTCTTTTTTTTCTTTCTTTTTTCCACTGTAAACGCAAGCGAGAAAGTTGCGATTTATGCTTCATCTTTAAAGTCACATGGTGATATTGTAGAAGCAACAGGTGGTGTTTCTGTTGTCTATAAAGATTATTTACTAAGCTCAAAAAGAGCTACTTATAATAGAACTACAGGTGATTTAGAACTTTTTGAGAATATTCGTGTAAATAATAATGGTAGATATAAAATTTTAGGAAAATATGCAAAATTAAATATTGCAAAAAAAGAGAGAACCTTTCAACCTTTTTATATGCTCGATAATGATTCTCAAGTATGGATGAGTGCCAATAAAGGAGATACAAAAGATGAAAACATTAATATCTCTTCAGGGGTAATTAGTGGGTGTAACCCAATTGATCCACTTTGGACAATGGAGTTTAGTTCCTCAGATTATGATGCATCAACAAAATGGCTCAATCTATACAATACTAGATTATATATCTATGATATTCCTGTTTTTTATACCCCTTATATAGGCTATTCTTTAGATACAAGAAGAAGAACGGGTCTTTTAACTCCATCAGTTGGCTTGTCTTCGTCTGAGGGTTTTTATATACAACAACCTTTTTATATTGCTGAGCAAAATTGGTGGGATTTAGAATTGTTGCCTCAAATTCGAACAAATCGGGGGAGTGGTATTTATCAAACATTTAGGTTTGTAGATTCTAAAACATCTCATGGTGAATTTAGAGCTGGTTATTTTAAAGAAAAAGACCAATATTTTGAAGAAAATAATCTACAAAACAGATCCCATTTTGGTTATAACTTTAAATATGACAACAATGATTTTATAAACCAATGGTTTCATAAAGAATATAGCGGACAATCAGGAATTTATGTAGATATAAATCATATGAATGATGTTGATTATATCAACCTTACAACAAATGATACAATTAACCAAGCAACATCAACTCAAATTCTTTCTCGAATAAATCTTTTTTATAATACAGGTAAAAATTATTTTGGTACATATTTTAAATATTATGAAGACTTAACTTTAACAACGAACGATGAAACACTTCAAAAATTACCAACACTTCATTATCATCACTATTTAAATACATTTTTAAAAAATCATTTATTGTACTCTTTAGATGTGCAAAGTAATAATATATATAGAACAAAAAATAAAAGAGCTCTTCAAACAGATATTAACCTTCCCGTATCACTACAAACTGCACTCTTTGACGAATATCTAAATATCTCTTATCAAGCGAATCTTTTTTTACAACACTCTAGCTTTTCCGGAACTGAAGAGACTCCTGTGAATGGACTCGAATATAATAATGGATATTATGCAAGAAATTACCATACTTTGGCAGCTTCTACACAACTTACAAAAGCTTATAGTGGTTTTACACATGTTGTTGGACTAGCCCTAAGTTATAACCAATCGTCGTGGGATACGAAAAGTGGTTACTATCAGGATGTTTCAGATTACTGTTCCAATCCAGATAATCTATCTGATATTAATTATAAAACAAGATGTGAATTTTATAATTTACAAGATATTGAAAATGCTACTAAAATTGACTTTACACAATATTTTTATGATGCTAAACAAAAAGAAATTCTGTATCAAAGAGTTTCTCAAAAAATCTCTTATTCAAGCAACCAAGATAGATATGGTGAACTAGAAAATGAGTTAGATTATAAAGTGACTGATTATTTATCTTTTTATAACAATATGTTTTATAATTATAATGAAAATAGATTTTCTAAAATTTTTAATAAGGCAAGTATTAATAAAGCTGGAGTTACTTTTGGAGTGTCTCACCTGTTTAAAGATAGCTTTTTACCTGCTACATCTACCTATACACCATATACAAGTTATATTACAACAAGTCTAGATTATGTATACTCCAAACATTATTCATATTCGGCTACATATAACTATGACTTTGAGACTTATGAGAAAAAAAGTGCTTCAATAGGTTTTTTATATAAGAAAAGATGTTGGGATTTTGGGATAAAATATAGCGAAAATAATAGACCTATCTTAACGAATGCATCTACTACTAAGTCCTCAATTTATGATAAATATATATACTTGACAGTAGTATTAAAACCATTTATGAAGCCACGAGCAGGAAGTTCATTGATTTCATATAAATTAGCAGATTAGAAGGAACAGAACTTTTGCAAAAATACAAAGACATACTTTTAAATAGACAAGATGCAGCGAAAAAACTTTTAGATGTAATTCCAATGCAAAAATTTAAAGATGAAAATTGGAACATTATTGCGATTTCAAAAGGTGGGCTTGAAATCGGTGCTTTTATAAAAGGAAGATTTAGAAATAGATTAGATATTTTATTTTCAGAAGCGATAATGGCACCGAATAATTCAGAGTGTGAAGTGGCTCGTGTAAGTGAAACCCAAGAGATAGTTCTAAATGAAAAGCTGATAAACTCTTTTGATATACAGTATGATTATATTTATGGAGAAGCTCATAGAAAGCATGAAGAGGATATACTTAGCTATATTTATCAATATAGAAAAGGTAATCCATTTCCAAATATGCAAAACGAGGTTGTTTTGCTTTTGGATGATGGTAGTGAAACTGGAAGTAAATTTACAACTGCACTAAAAACTATTTTGACTCAAAAACCCAAAGCTGTTTATGTTGCAGTTCCTGTTGTTCCAACGGATGTGTTAGAGGTGCTTGAGAGTTTTGTGGATGATATATATTTTCTTTATGATATAGATGATTATGTTGAGACTGCTTTATATTATAAAGATTTTGATGAAATTAAAGACGAACAAATTGAAAAAATACTAGAGGAAAATAAATGACATACGATGTAAAATTAAATTTAGAAAATAAGATTGAAGAGTATTCTTTTGGAGATGTTGCAAAACAAGCAAATGGTTCTGCGTGGATTAAATCAGGAAAGAGTGTTATCCTTGCAACAGTTGTTATAGATGAAACTGAAATAGTTAAAGATGATTTTTTACCACTAACTGTTCAATATATAGAAAAAACATATGCTGCTGGTAAAATTCCTGGTGGATTTTTTAAACGTGAAACGAAACCAAGTGATTTTGAAACTTTAACTTCTCGTATTGTCGATCGTTCTCTGCGTCCTCTTTTCCCAAAAGGTTTTGGACATCCAACACAAATAACTATAATGGTATTTAGTGCTGATGCGGAATCAGATATGCAAGTTTTAGCACTAAACGCAGCTTCAGCAGCACTTTTTACATCAGATATAGATATAAATACAAGTGTAAGTGCAGTACGAGCTGCTAAAGTAGATGGCGAAATAGTTTTAAATCCGACTTTAAGTCAGCTGAAAAACTCTACTTTAGATTTATATCTTTCTGGAACTAAAAAAGATCTACTTATGATTGAAATGCGTTCAATTGGAAGTGAAAAGGTAGAAGTAGAAGATACTTATGAACCAATGCTTGACCCTCTAATGGATCCAAGTTTAGGAACTATAGTTCTTGATACTCATATCTCAAACGCAATGAGTGAAGATGAACTTATAGAAGTATTTGCTAAAACAGAAAAAGTACTTTTTGAGTCAAATAGTGAGTATGAAGTTGCGTTTGGTCCTTATCAAAAAGAGTTACAATCCTTAGATTTGAAAGATGAGGAATTAAATGCAGAAATGCTAGCGTTTGTAAAAGAGACTCATATGGATGATATAAAAGATGCCATAAATAAAATGGCAAAATCTGAACGTTCAACTGCGCTTAGAAACTTAAGAAAAAGCATAATTACTAACAATCTAGAGTGGGATGAATTAGAGCTCAAAGCTGCGATTGAAGCTGTGAAAAAAGAGCAAGTTCGTTCTCAAATATTAAATGAAAGAGTTCGTGCTGATGGACGTGAATTGACAGAGGTCAGACCTATTTCAATAGATACAAATGTTCTTCCAAATGCTCACTCTTCATGTCTGTTTACTCGTGGTCAAACACAAGCGTTAGTTGTTCTTACTATGGGTGGACCAAAAGATGCGCAAATGTTTGAATCACTTACAGATAGTGGAACTCAAAATGAAAATTTTATGGTTCATTATAATTTTCCAGGCTTTTCAGTTGGTGAAGCTTCTCCTGTAATGGGAACAAAAAGACGTGAACTCGGTCATGGTAATCTTGCAAAACGTGCCTTAGAATCAAGTTTAAATCTCGATGGACAAACGGTTCGTTTAGTATCTGAAATTTTAGAGTCAAATGGTTCATCTTCTATGGCTACAGTTTGTGGTGGTTATATGGCACTTCGTGCAGCTGATATTGAGACAAGTGATACTATTGCAGGGATAGCGATGGGTATGGTTAGCTCTGGTGATGATTACGCAATTTTATCAGATATTATGGGACTTGAAGACCATGATGGAGATATGGACTTTAAAGTAACAGGTTCTAAAGATGGAATCACTGCAATGCAAATGGATATCAAACTTGGTGGGATTAGTCTTAATGTCTTAAAAGAAGCACTCTATCAAGCTAAAGAAGGTCGTTCACATATTATTGATATTATGCTTGAAGCTGAATCGAAGATAGAATATAATGATGGTGTGCTTCCATCAACAGAATTTTTTCATATTGATCCTGGTTTTATAGGTGAAATTATTGGTCAAGCTGGTAAGACCATTAGAGAAATAATAGAAAAATTTGAAGTAGCGATAGATATAGATAAAAAAGATGGTAAAGTGAAAATTACTGGTAAAAGTAAAGAAGGTGTTCAAGGTGCAAAAGCACATATTCATGGAATTATTAATGCGCCTAAAAAAGAAAAAGTAAAATACGAAGTCGGCGAGAAGTATGAAGGAACTGTAAAGAAAATTGTTGACTTTGGTGCTTTTGTTGAACTTCCTGATGGTACTGATGGTTTGTTACATATCTCTAAAATTTCAAAAGATAGAGTGGCAAATGTTAGTGATGTTTTAAAAGAGGGACAAAAAATCAGTGTTGAAATTTTAGAATTTAAAGGAAATAAGATTTCTTTAGGTCTAGCATAAGAGTATATTTAGTAAAAATCATATATAATTCGGCTATCAATTTCTAGTAGGGAAATCTAGGCATTTATGTTTGGGTTGCTTCATTGTAAAATGGGGTTACGCTATCCGAACGGGTTGTAATTATTTTAAGGACATATTATGAAAAAAATTCTTTTTCTTTTAGTAGCTCTTTCAGCTGCTGCATTCGCAAATGATGGTGATGTTGCCAATCAAACTATTAAAGCATACTCAATGATTGCTGCTGGTATCGGTCTTGGTTTAGCTGCACTAGGTGGAGCTATCGGTATGGGTCATACTGCTGCTGCAACTATCGCTGGAACTGCACGTAACCCAGGTTTAGGTGCTAAACTTATGACTACAATGTTCATCGCTCTTGCAATGATTGAAGCACAAGTTATTTATGCACTAGTAATTGCGTTAATCGCACTTTACGCTAACCCTTACTTAGGTTAATCTTTTAAAGATAAATAAGTAAAACCTCAGTTCAACTCTTTTGAGTTGGACTTTTTATACCATTTTTTCAAATGCGCAGGTGGTGGAACGGTAGACACGCAACGTTGAGGTCGTTGTGCCTTCGGGTGTGGGGGTTCAAATCCCCCTCTGCGCACCAACTTATAAATCCCAGTAATACAAACATACAACTAAATCAAACAGCTGATAAACTTTTATGACATACTTCATACCTACATTAACGAAACGGCATATTTTACTTTTTATACGAGTGTTACAGAAAGTAAGAATGATTGGCCATAAAGATTTGAGTTTATTTAGAAGATTCTTATTTGC
>Ga0256826_1000193_pt1 | contig 34038 bp, 1 predicted proteins | sample CV79metaG_FD_185975 | JGI IMG/M metagenome (GOLD analysis project Ga0256826, IMG submission 185975) | Hydrothermal vent microbial communities from East Pacific Rise, Pacific Ocean - CV79 | ecosystem: Environmental > Aquatic > Marine > Hydrothermal vents | place: Pacific Ocean: East Pacific Rise...
ATAATTCAGCTTGTGCTTTAGAACCATCATACTTAAATATTACATTTGTTTCTTCATTTAGCGGTAAATCATATCCTGTATCTATCCACTTCCATGTAGTTGCAGTTTCACCATATAATGCATAAATAATACTACCATCAGCTGTAACTGCTAATTCATAAGAAGATTCTTTATTAAATATTGTTCCACCAGTTCCTGTAGAGATAAGATTTACAGATATTGTAAATTCATCTGCAAAATTAAATGCACTACTTCCAGCAATAAGTGAACTTTCACTATCAACTTGAAGTGAATTATCAGATGCTATAACAACTGTATCAACACTTGTAATTTGATCATCTGTTCCGCCAATAATGTGTTCACCACTTGTATCTGTTAATAATGTTGCACTAACTTTATCAGCTGTTTTATCAACTGTAATTGCTCCAAAATCAGTAATTAGTTCATTTCCTGCAACATCAACTGACCTTACTTTAATATCAGTATATACACCTTCTGTTAAATTAAAACTAGTACCATAACCTAAAGACCAAGATGTACCACCATTTAATGAATAATACCATACAGAATTTTCATCAGTAACGCCTTCTACATTAATTAAACCATTTGAAGTAATATTATCGCTATTACTATTTTCAATATGACTTGCAATTGTATCTTCCTCTAAATTAACAGTATAATCATCTTTAGTTTGATCAACAACAAACCTACCTATTGTGAAGTTATTTGATATATTTCCAGCTTTATCAATTGACATTATTTGAAGATTTTCATATATCTCTTCAATTAATACAATAAAACTATTTCCACTAGAATCTATAGTTGTTTCAACCTCATGCCAAATATCATTATCATCGGCTCTCCAATTCCAAACGGAATCAGACTCTAACCCTGTAATATTAATTTTTCCATTACTTGTAATTTGATCTGTATCTCCATTGATTACATGAGAACCAAATGTATCTGTATCAATATTACTATTAAAATCATCAATTAAAGTATCTAATGTAAATACTGTTTGTGCTGATTGTAATGAAGATGTTCCTGCAACATTTGTTATGCTTGTAGATATAGAATAATCTCCATCATTTGGTAATTTGCTTTCATCTAAAGAGATATCAACAAAACCATTCGCAGCTTCTAAAGTAGTTATTCTATGCTCTTGTATTTCTATTGTAGTTCCATTATTAATATGAATTTTTAATGTATCCCCTACCCTTGCATCAGAAGTAATCATTCTTAATGTTAACGTTTTATCATCAGTAAGAATTTCACCAAAGCCATTATTATCAGTATTGCTCTTATCAAATACTGCATTTATCTCTTCATTATCTGTTATTCTAATAATTGCAGGAATTGATGGTATTGAATCATCAATAATAACTGTACCTAAACTTTCAACTTTTTCATTTCCAGCTATATCAATAGTTTTGATCTCAACATCATCATAATCACCATTTTCTAAAGTAAATGATGTTGTAGTATTATCAAGCTCATCACTCCAAGCATCCCAAATACCATTTATTTTTGTTCTATAATACCAATATGAACTATCTTCAACATTAGTAACATTTATTTTTCCATCAACTGATATATGGTCACTATTACTTTCGCCTGAATCATTTTCGAATGATATATCAGCATCATCTGCAATATTATCAGTAACTAATGGCATAAAGTCTAATTCCATAGAATATGTTCCAACATTACCAGCTATATCAGTTGTTCTTACTTGAATATCATCGTTTTCATAAGATCTATTTTGTGGAACTTCAAACCCTACATAACCATTAACTTGAACTTTACTTCCCTCATGCCATGTATTTCCATTATCATAACTGTATTCAAATGTAGATGTAGTTTCTAAATCTCTACCTTCATTATTATGCTCTTTAAAGTATAAGAAGTTATTACTTGTAATCATATCCCAAGCAGTTCCTGTTCCACCTTGAGTATCTGTCCAGTTAATAAGTTTTATTAAGTCTGCTTGTGTATCTAAAATAATAGATTTTGCTTCAACAATAGAGCTATTTCCTGCTGTATCATCTACACTTGCAGTAATATTTATATTCCCATCTTCAAATGTAGATATATCAAGACCCATTACTTTCCATGTACCATCATTTTGCACAATTGCTTGCGTAGTTATTGCATCTGTATCATCTGAAGTATCATTGATAGTTATAGAAACAATACTTCCCGCTTCTGCATTAATTGTTTTTCCACTAATAGTAACATCAGTTTTTTCTATATTGTTAACCATATCATCACCCATTAATAATGGATCAATTTCAATAGTTGGACTACTTATATCTAAAGTATATTCTTGTTTACTTAATGGACCAAAGTTACCAGATTCTTCAACTTTAAGTAATATATTATTTGTACCATTTGATAAATTACTATTTGTCCAATTAATATTTGTACCATCAACAAATGAAGTTATATCAGTCCATTCATCACTATTATCATCTAATTTAGCAAATAGTTTTTGATTTGCATTTAAATTTTCACTTAATGTTGCAGTAATATTTTGAACAGCTTCTTTTGTAATAAAGTCACTATTACTAGACCCTGTATCATTTGAAATATCAATATTTGATATTGTAACAGTAGGTGAATCTACTGTAATTTCTACATTCATAGCTTCAGATTTTGTATTTTCATTACCAGCAATATCTGTAATTGATACACATAAGCTATGAGTAGCTTTTGACAGTGGATATTCAAGAGTGATATTTATTATATTACTATTAGATAAATCACTTTGTTTTATAGTATATGTTTGAATTAATGTATTATTATCATAAATATTTACACTATCTCCAGATTCAACATCTGTAGGTAGTTTAATTTTAAATGTAGGTGTAGAATCATCAGAAGATGAACCATCAAATATTCTAGATTCTCCTTCAACTTGATCAAGTAGAACAAATTCTCCAGCTAAATCAGGTGTAAGATCTGTATCATTATCATCTACAAGTGTTGTAGTTACTGCATTTAAATCAACTCTATAATCAATTGATTCTACATCTCCATTAACTCCTGAAATACTTTGAACTTTAAATTGTATACTTGAAGAACCATTATTTAAAGATATATTATTTAAGTTAATATCAAGACCATTTACATCTGCACTTACATCTTGCCAATTATCTCCACCATCAACAGAAACTAATAATTTTTCACCTGATTTTAAAGTATCACTTAGTGTTGCAGTAATATTTTGAGTTTGTACTTTAGTTATAAAATCACTATCACTAGAGCCTGTATCATTTGAAATATCAATATTTGATATTGTTGTTGTTGGAATTTGAGTATTTACAGTAAATTCAAATGCAGTTGATTTTGTATTTGTATTTCCAGCAAGATCAGTTATTTCAAATTTAAAGCTATATGCATCATCGTTTAACTCACTATTTAAAGGGAATGTAACAATTTTGCTACCAATAATATCTGCAGATGTAACAGTATAAGTACTAAATGCAGATGTTTCATTATTGTTATAAATATTTATAATATCACCCTCTTTCACATCAAGTGGAAGTTTAATTTTAACAAGTGGTGTAGTATCATTTATACTTTCATCTAGCAATACAGCTTTATTTGTAATATTATTTACAAGCATAAACTCACCATTATTTTCAAGTACTAAATCATTTAAAGTATCATCTAAAGTTAATGTTGTATTTACAGCTTGTGTATCTAAAGTATATGATTGTTCTGAAATATTTCCTTCATTTGTAGCTAAATCTTTAACCATAAATTCTATTTTATTAGAACCATTAGCTAAGTTTGTATCCCAAGATATATTTGTATTTGTAACAAATTCAGTAATATCAGTCCATTCACCATCTTGAACTCTAGCCATTAATCTATCATGTACTGAAAGATTAGAACTTAATGTTCCAGTAATTGTTTGAGATAGATTATTTGTAATAAAATCACTTGAACTACTACCCGTATCATTTGAAATTTCTATATTATTTACAGTTTGAGAGGGAGTTGTTGTATCTAAAATATAAGATTTATTTAAAACAGTATTTTTATTTCCAGCTGTATCTTCTACCATAATTGATATATTGTTACTTCCATTTATTAATGTAACATTATCCCATGTGATATTGTTTCCTGAAATTTTATTTGTAATATCAATCCAATTAGCACCACCATCAACTGAAGCATAAAGTTTTTCATCTCCTACAAGCGGAGCATCTATAGTTGCAGTAATTGTTTGTGATGATTGATTAGTAATAAAATCAGTATTATCTCCACTATCATTAGATATATCTAAATTGCTAACAGTTTGACTTGGTACAGTTGTATCAACTGTATATTCTCTTGAAGTAGTTTCTCCAAATTCACCTGCAAAGCTTTCAACTTTCATAGAAAGTGTATTTGTATCTAAATTTAAATTAGTATCCCAAGATACACTTGTATTGTCATCATTTATAAATTCACTAATATTAAGCCAATGTATCCCATCAACACTTGCCATTAATTTTTGTCCAATCTCTAATGGTGAACTTAATGTAGCTGTAACTGTTTGAGATTGTACATTTGTAATTAAATCATCACTAGACCCATATTGTGAATCACTATCATTTGATATATCTAAATTACTAATTGTTTGAGATGGAATATCTCTATTTAAAATATAATCTTGAGATAAAATTGTATTTTTATTTCCTGCTAAATCTTCAACTTTAATTTGAATTGAAGAACTACCATCATTTAAAGTAGTATTCCAAGATATTTCTTTTTGAGTTTGATTATCCAAAGTATTTGTAATATCTACCCATGTATCTCCACCATCAATTGATCCATAAACTCTTTCTGATTGACCCAATGTAGAATTTAATGTTGCAGTAATAGTTTGTACTGGTTCATTTGTAATAAAATCAGAATCACTAGAACCATTGTCATTTGAAATATCAATATTAGATACAATTTGATTTGGATTTGTAGTATCTAATGTATACTCTTCTATAGTAGTTGCACCATTATTTCCAGCAATATCAACTACTTTAAATTTCATTAAATTTGTATCATCAATTAAACTTGCATTTTCCCATGTAAAAGTTTTACCACTTGTAGAATCTGTAGCAATATCAATCCAAGTTAACCCACCATCAAGTGTACCTTTTAATATATCACCATCACCTAATTCTTTATCAAGTGTAACTGTAATATTTTGTACTTTTTCATTTGTAATATAATCTGTTCCAATTATTCCTGTATCTTGAGATAAACTAACATCAGTTATAATTTGTTCAGGAGCATCTGTATCTAAAGTATATTCAACTGTTTTAATTGTTCCATCAACACCTGATTTACTTTGTACTTTAAATTCAATATTGTTTGTTCCATTTAATAAAGTTGTTTGCCAAGTAATATTATTACTAACTATTTTATCAGATATATTTATCCATTCTCCACCATCAACTCTAGCAAGAAGTTTATCGTCATTAAGAAGACTTGAACTTAGTCTAGCTGTAATAGTTTGTTCACTTTCATTTGTTATAAAGTCATTAATTTCACTACCATAATCATCAGAGATATCAACACCTGAAATTGTTTGAACAGGAGAAGAATTATCTAATACATACTCTTGTTGAGTAATATCGCTTGTATATCCAGCCATATCTTTAATCATGAATTCTATTTTATTTCCAGAACCAGATATTAAATTTTTATCCCATGAAATATTTGTACCATTTATAATTGCACCATCAGTAGAAACTATATCAATCCAATTACCACCATCAACTCTAGCAAATACTTTTTCATATGTATTTAATGATTCACTAAGTTGTGCAGTTATTGTTTGAGCTTCTGTACTTGTAATAAAGTCATTATTATCCTCACCTGTATCTGCAGATATTGCAATATTGCTTATTGATTTATTAGTGGCACTTGTAATTACTGTGTAATCTTTACTAGAAGTAGATCCCTCATTTCCTGCAATATCAACAACTTTAAATATAATAGTATTTTCATTTATAGATATTCCATTTTGAGTAACTAAATCATGTTCCCAAGATACAATTTTATTATTTACACTTGAAGATATATCAATCCAAGTATTTCCACCATCAACTGAACCATATAAAGTTTCATCAATTTCTAAATTTGAATTTAATGTTGCATTAATTGTTTGAGATGCAGTATTTGTAACCATATCTGTTGATAATTCTCCAGAATCAATACTTAAAGAAACATTTGAGATTGTTGTAACTGGATTAGTAGTATCTAATGTATATGTATGCGATATAGAATTTCCTATATTCCCAGCAATATCTTCAACTTTAATTTTAATTGTACTTGAACCTTCATTAAGTGTTGTATTCCAAGATAAATCTGTACCATTAGCTGTAATAGATTCTGTAATATCTACCCATGTTGTACCATTATCAACAGACCCATAAACAATATCTCCTTGTACTAATTGCTTATCTAAAGTAACAGTAATATTTTGAGAAGCTTCATTTGTAATAAAGTCTGTTTTTTCTGATTCATTATCACCAAAATATGTATCAGTAGATATAGCTAACTCAGATAAAACTTGATCAGGTTTTTCCATATCTAGTGTATATTCTTGAATTGCAACTTCACCAGTATTTAAAGCAGTATCAATAACTTTAAATTGGATACTTGCTGTACCATTGTTTAGGTTTAAATTATTAATACTAAATGCAGTACCTGATACATATGAACTAACATCAATCCATGATGTACCAGAATCAATACTCATAAGTAATGATTCATCAACATCAAGACTTTGACTTAATATTGCTTCTAATTTTTGTTCTTGAACATTTGTAATAAAATCACTTGCATCAGCTGAATCATTTGATATCTCAATATCTGAAATAATAACACTAGGAACATCAGTTTTTAATGTATATGCTGTATTATTAACTATAGTTTCATTTCCTGCAAGATCTAATATTTTTATAATAATATTACTTGAACCTTCATTTAATTCAACATCAGTCCAATTTAAATTTGTACCAGAAACAAATGATGTGATTTCTACCCAAGTATTTCCATTGTCTATACTTCCAAATACTTTTTCATCACTACTTATAGTTTCATCTAATGTTGCAGTAATATTTTGAGATTTTGTACTTGTAATAAAATCAGTTTCATCACCAGTATCATTTGAAATATCAAAGTTTGATAATACTTGATTTGGTGAAGTTGAATCTACTGTATAGTTGTGACTAAGCGTACTTGAAATATTTCCTGCAATATCTCTTACTTCAAAAGTTATTGTACCCTCACCCTCATTTAATTCAGTTTCCCATCTAATAATAGTACCTTGAACTGAAGTAGTTGTAATATCAATCCATTCTCCATTATCTTGTTTTACAAATAGTCTATCGTTAATTGTCAAAGATTCATTTAAAGTAGCATTTATAAATTGTGTTCCTGTATTAGTAACAAAATCGTTATTAAATTCACCACTATCAACTTCTAAACTTATATTACTTAATATATGATTTGAAGGTGTTAAGTCTAAATTATATTCTAATGAAGTAGTTTGACTATCATTTCCAGCAGTATCTTGCACTTTCAATTGTATATTATGTATACCCTCTTCTAATTCAACATCCCAAGAGATGTTTTTACCATCAATTGCATTTGGTATTAAAGATAAATCATACCAAGTATTACCATCAATTGATCCATATAATATTTCACCATTATTTAATTCATTGTTTAATGTAGCTAAAATAGTTTGAGTACCTTCATTGATAATAGCATCGTTATCATATGAACCTGTATCATTAGATATAGTGATATCTGAATCAATTTTAGTAATTGGATTTACAGTATCAAGTATAATTGTTTGTTCATCTATTGTATTTTCATTACCATAAATATCCATAACTTTAAACTTAATATTATTTTCACCTTCAACTAATGAAACTGAAACTGCCACTTGTGTACCTGTAACTCTTTGATTTTCTAATAAGATCCATTCACCAGAATTATTTAATTCATAATATAATTCTTCTGTTTCGCCTAAATTATTATCAAGTGTCGCATTAACATATTGAATTCTTTCATTTGTAATAAAATCAACTTTATTAGCTCCAGTATCTTCAGAAATAGAATCAATTGATACACTTTGAGTAGGATCAATTTGTTCAACTGTATAAGATACTGATTTAACTGCACCATCATTTAATGCAGAATCTTGTACTTTAAATTCAATATTACTAGTATCTACTAATAAAGAAGTATCCCATGATATATTTAATCCATCAATAACACCATCAATTTCAGATAAATTTACCCATTGTTCACCATCAACTCTTGCTAATAAAATATCACCATCATTTAATTCTTCACTTAAATTTGCAGTAATAGTTTGAGACGTTACATTTGTAAGTAAATCATTATTTTCTAATCCATTATCATTTGATATTACAATATTATCAATTGTTTGAGTAGGAGCAGTTATATCTACATTAAATGTAATTTCTTCGGACTTATCACTTTTATTTCCTGATATCTCTTCAAACTCTAAACTAATTTTGTGTTCACCTTGGATAAGAGCATTATCTAAAGAGATAGATATAACATCTAAATCACTATCTTTAATTTCATAAGACTTGATTAAAGTTCCATTATCATAAATATTAACAAAATCCCCACTAGATATATCATCAGGAATATTTACATTAAATACTGGTGTTGCATCATTTGTATTTGTTCCATTTAAAATTGCTTCTTCATCAGAAGAAGAGTTATCAACAATAATAAATCCACCATTAGAAATAGGAGAAAGATCATCATTTGCTGTTTCCATACTTGGATCTGTTAAATCTGTTGGGGCATCATATGTATATGATTGGATACTTGAATAAACTTCATTTCCTGCTGTATCCATAACTTTAAATACAATCTCTTGATTTTCACCTTCTAGTAAATTTACATTTGCACTTGCAAAAATATTATTTAAATCACTAGAATCTTGAATTGCTTCTATCCATGTATTTTCACCATCAATAGATAAATATATTTTTTCATCATTTTCTAAAACTTTATCTAATTTAACACTAACAGTTTGATTTTGAGTTGTAGTTATAAAATCACTGTTGTCATGACCAGTATCAGATGATATACTTAAATCAGATAAAGTAATATCTGTAGCAATTTTATCAAGTGTATATGAAGATGAACTAATATCACTAGAATAACCTTCACTATTTTCAATTTTAAACTCAACTGCATGAGTACCATCTAAAATAGTTTGTCCATCCCATGTAATATTTAAACCATCAACAACTCCACCATTTTCAATAAGATCAATCCAGTTCTCACCATCTAATCTTACATATAAAACTTCATCACTTTTTAATTCAGAAGATAATTTAGCAGTAATATTTTGAGACTCATCTTTTGTTATTAAGTCTGCATTAGCATTGGCAATTATATTTGTATCACCTGTATCATTTGAAAAAGATACTTCAGAGACTTCTGTTTGTATCACTTTCGTGTTTATAGTAATTGGATCTGATTTAAGTGATTCATTTTTAGCATTATCAATTATTTGAATTTCCATATTATAAGATGTATTATCTTCTAATTTATTTGAATCTAAAACACTTAAAGTTACAATTTTATCTGCACTATCAATATCAGATTGAGCTATAGTATATACACCAACTTCAACTCCATTTGCATATAATTTTACAATATCTCCAGCTTCAGCATCAGATGTTAATTTATATTTAATTAAAGGTGTTAAATCACTAGTAGTATCATTGTTATTTATAAGTGTATCTGTTGAATAATCAGAAAAAATTATAAATTCTCCACCATTATTTGGTGTTAAATCTCCATCATTATCAAGTATTGGAGCATCATAAGCTACAACATCTATCATATTTTGGATATCTTCAATAGTTGAAGGTAAAGTTCCATTTTGTGCAATATTATTTAATAAATCTGTAGCTCTACCATCTGTAAGATTTGTTAATCCTATACTTTCTAAATCTTCTTTACTAATATCAAAAGGAGAATCATCTTCTCCACTAGCAATTTTTGTTAAAGAATCAACAATATCAGCTAACTCTTGAAGTTCAGATATAGTATTTACCTCTTCTTTATTTTTAATATCAATAACATCTCCAAGTAAACTTTCTTCAACAGTAGAATCTACACCTTCAACACCAATTGTTTTGTATTGTTCAATAGTAGCATTAGTATTATTATCATCAATCCCATTCGCTGAATTTAAAATAACATTATAAGAGTCTACTATATTTTGAATATCACTTGAAGAGTCAGCTTTAAATCCATCAACATAAACACTATTTAAAGCATCATTAATCGAATCAACATTGCTAGCATCAACACCAATTACTCCTGTATCTTCATAAGTTGATACCGTTATATTATCACTTGAAGCATCATTATTTTGTGCAGCATCTTTAATAGTATTGATTGCATTATTAACATCACTTACTAATGATGATATTTCTTCAATAGTGTCAGCTTGAGAAGTATTTGATAGAGCTAATTTATGTAAAACACCTGCAATATTATCTTCTGTAACTATAGGATCTAATCCTAATGAGTTTAGTTGATCAATAGTTGGTGCAGTATTTGTATTGTCTAAAGTATAAGCATGAATATCTTTAACAATATTTGCTAATGCTTTTACTTCTAATGCACTATTAACATCATTTACATCTTTTGTTTGGATTAAATCGTTTAATAAATTAGCTTCTTCTTGAGTTGCATTAACTGTATCTAAAACTTCAAGAATTTTATAATCAGATAATGTAGGTGTAACTGAAGTTCCATTTGCTTTAGATTCAATTGCATTAATAGCATCAATCATTGCTTGTACTTCATCTTTTGTATCTACATCATCACTAGTAATATTAACTTCAACTAAATATGAATTAATATTATCAATATTATGTTCATCTACTCCAATTACACCAATATCAGAATAAGTATCTAATGTAGGAACTGTATCAGAAATTTCATCTGCATAATCTTCAATAATATCAAATGCCATAATAGACGTAACAACTGATTGTATCTCTTCTAATGTATCAGCATCTTCTTTATTTAATGATGCAATAATTTGATTTACTTCATCGATATTTTCACTATTTACACCTTGAACATTCGCATCTTCAAATGTTTTTAATACTGGTTCATCAGATGTACCATTTGATTGTGCATATACCGAAATTTTATCAATTGCAGCTGCATTGGCTACAACTTTATTAATAACTGCTTGTAATTCAGGAACTGTATCCACATCATTTCCATCTACTGCATCTACTGCATTATTTACATCTTCAAGATTATCTGCACTTACTCCAATAATATTAACATTTTGATAGTCAACAAGAGTTGGTGTATCATTTGTATTATCAATTGCAAATGCTTCAATTTTATTTAATGATGATTGTGCATTTATTACATCTTGTATTTCAGTTATTGTATCAACATCTTCTTTATTTAAATTTTTAATTGCTTCATTGATCTCTTCAATAGTAACATTTGAAGGTATTGATACTTGAGCAACAAGATATGTTTGAGATGTTGGAATATCACTTGTACCATTTGTATCTGCATAGTTTGCAATTTTATAAATAGCAGCTGCATTTTCAACTGTTTTATTGATTAGGTCTTGTAATTCTTCAACAGTATCAACATCTATAGCAACTTTTAATTCAACTGCACTATTAACTAAATCTAAATTATCTTCAGTAACACCAATAACACCGGCAACTAAATAGTCATTCACAACTGGTAAATTTTCATTAGAATTATCAGCATAATCTTCGATTTTATTTAATGCACTTACTGAATTAATAACATCTTGAATTTCATCTTTTGTATCTACATCTATACAATCTAATTTTGCAATTGCTTCATTTACTTCTAATACTGTTGTATTATTTGGAATAATAGTTTGTGCTTTAATATAATCATCTGCAAGTGGAGCATCACTTGTACCATTTGAAGATGCATATTTTAAAATTTTATCAACTGCTGCAACATTTTCAACAGCATTATTAATAATCTCTTGCAATTCTAAAACAGTATCAACATCAATGGCAACTTTTGAATCCACAGCTAAATTTACTGCATCTAAATTATCCATAGTAACACCAACTACACCTGCTTTAGCATAAATTTCCACTGTTGGAATATCATTTGTATTGTCTTGTGCATATGCTTCAACTGTGTTTAATGCTGATATACTATTTATAACATCTTGAATTTCAACTGCTGAATCAACATCTTCTTTATTTAATATTTTAATAAAATTATTAACTTCATTTAAAGTAGTATTTGAAGGTATAGAGATACCTGCATCATTATATGTTTGTAAAACAGGTTCTGTTGAATTACCATTAGTTTTAGCATAATTTGATATTATATCAATTGCATTAACACTATCAATTGCATCAATTACACCTTGAAGTTCAACTATTGTATCAACTTCACTTCCAACTTTAGCATCAACAGCTGTATTTACATCATCTAGATTATCAACTGTAACACCATGAACTCCAGCATTTGAATAATCAATTAATGTTGGTTTATCATTTGTATTATCTTGAGCATATGCTTCAATTTTATGTAGTGCTGATATACTATTTATAATATCTTGTATCTCTGCTGATGTGTCAACATCAGATCCATCTAATGATTTTATCATTTCATTAACTTCTAAAATATTTGTATTTGAAGGGATATTTGTACCTGCAATTTCATAATCTTCATTAGTTGGTACATCAGAACTACCATTTGAAGATGCATATTCTTCAATTTTATCAACAGCAATATCTTTTAATACACTATTTAATAGATTTTGTATCTCTATTTTTGTATCTACATCTAAAGGATTTTTATTGCTAACCTTAAAATTAAGTAGTGCAAGATTATCTTCATTTACCCCTGTTACTCCTACATTTATATAATCACTTATTGTTGGTAGTGTATTATTGTCATCTAAAGCATATGCTTCTATAGTGTTAAATGATGAAAGTTCATTAACTATATCTTGTATTTCTACTACACTATCTACATCTTGTTTATCTAAAGATGCAATTTTTTCATTTATCTCATCAACACTCACATTTGATGCAATATTTATACTTGCATCTTCATAAGTTAAAAGTACAGGTTTTTCAGATGTTCCATTTGTACTAGCATAATTAGAAATTAATTCAATTGCATTTACACTTGAAACTGCTGAACTAATAACATCTTGTAATTCAATAACAGTATCAACATCAACACCAATTTTTGCATCAACTGCATTATTTACTTCATCAAGATTATTTTGAGTAACACCTATTACTCCAGAGTCTATATAGTTTTGAAGTGTTGGTAAATCATTTGTATTGTCTTGAGCATATGCTTCAATTGTATTTAATGCTGAAACACTTTTAATAATATCATTAATTTCATCTTGAGTATCTGCATCTGATTTTTCTAAAGAAGCAACTCTTTGATTAACTTCATTTAGTGTAGTATTTGATGGAATAATTGCACCAGCTTTAGCATATGTATCAACACTAGGAGTCAAAGATGCACCAGAAGTTTCAGCATAAGAAGCAATTTGTTTAATAGCTGATGCACTTTCTACAGCTGAACTAATTAAATCTTGAAGTTCTTTAACTGTATCAACATCAACTCCAACTTTAGAGTCAACTATACTATTTACATAATCTAAATTATCAGCTGTAATACCAATAATACCAGCATTTATATATTCTTCTAAACTAGGAATTGTATTATTATTATCTTGAGCATAATCACTAATTAAAATTAAAGAATTTACACTTTGTACAATCTCTTGTATCTCTATTTTTGTATCGGCATCTTCTTCATTTAAAGAACTTATTCTATCATTTATTTTTTCAATGTTATTTTCATCAACATTTGCAATACTAGCAAGTGCAAATGTATCTACACTTGGAGTTTGAGAATCTCCATTTGTATTTGCATATTCTGCAATTTGCTTTATAGCTTCTACACTTTTAACAGCATCATTAATAATATTTTGTAGTTCTAAAACAGTATCAACATCAACTGCAACTTTTGCATCTACTGCTGTATTAACATATTCTAAATTCTCTTCACTAACACCAATTATTCCTGCATTTTCATAATCTAATAAAGTAGGTTTATCATTTGAATTATCTTGTGCATATGCTTCAATTGTATTTAATGCAGATATACTATTTATAATATCTTGAATTTCACTTGAACTATCAACATCATTAGCATTTAGAGTTTTAATCATCTCATTAATTTCTAAAATTTCTGTATTAGTAGGAATATTTACTCCTGCAAATTCATAATCACTTTGAGATGGTTCTATTGATGTACCATTACTTGAAGCATACTCTTGGATAATATCAACTGCAATATCACTTAATACTTCATTTACTAAATCTTGAATCTCATCTCTTGTATCAACATCAACTGCTATTTTTTCATCAACTTTAGCATTAATTAAAACAATATTGTCTTCATTTACACCTATAACTTTTACATTAGAATAATCTTCAATTGTAGGTTCTGTATTTTCGTTATTTTGTGCATAATCTTCAATTGTATTTAATGAACTAATTTCATTAATAATATTTTGAATCTCAAGAACAGTATCAACATCATTCACATCTAATAAGGCTATTTTTTCATTTATCTCATTTACTGTTGTATTTGATGGCATTACAATATCAAGATTAAGATAATCAGTTAAAATTGGCTCTTGTGAAGTTCCATTTGTATTTGCATAATCTTCAATTATTTGAATAACTATCCTATCGTTAACTAAGTCTACTAATGCTTGAACTTCTTCTATTGTATCAACATCACTACCTATTTTATCATCAACCGCATTATTAATTAAATCTAAATTTTCATTATCAATATTTTCAATTCCAGCATCTATATAATCTTGTAGTGTTGGTAAATCATTTGAATTATTTTGAGCATAATCTTCAATAGTATTAAGAGCAGAAACTCTTGTAATAATATCTTGAATTTCATTTGTAGTATCAACATCACTTTTTTCCAATAAAGCTATTGCTTCATTTATATCTTCAACTGTTGTATTACTTGGAATTACTACATTTACATTATTATAATCTTCACTTGTTGGAACCGTAGTACTACCATCATTTTGAGCATAATCACTGATAATATCAAGTGAATTTATTTTTGCATTTATAGAATTTATTAAATCTTGTAGTTCATTTACTGTATCAACATCTTCACCTGAAGCAATATCTACAGTGTTATTTACTTCATTTAAATTATTGCTATTTACTCCAACAATTCCTGCTTTATTGTAATCATCAACAGTAGGTATTATATTTGTATTATCATTTGCATAAGCTTCAATTGTATTTAAAGCTTCAACACTTCTTACAACTTCTGCAATTTCAGATGTTGTATCAACATCATCTTCATCTAAAGAGGCAACTCTTTGATTTACTTCATCAACTGTAGTATTAATAGGTAAATCAACACCAGCATCAGTATATGTACTAGTTGTAGGTGTAGGAGGAGTACCATTTGTATTTGCAAAATTTGAAATTAATTCAATAGCTTCAATTTTAGCAATCACTAAATCAGCAATATCTTGCACCTCTTCTACTGTATCAACATCAAGTTTACTTTTATTATCTATTGCTAAATTGATTTCATCTATATTTGATTCATTAACTCCTGTAATACCTGCTTTTATATAATCTTCTAAAGTTGGAATATCATTAGATGGATTTTGAGCATAATTTTCAATTTTATTTAAGGCAATTACAGAATCAACAACACTATTGATTTCAGATTTTGTATCTACATCTTCTTTATTTAAAGATGATATTCTTTCATTTACTTCATCGATATTAGAACTAGTTACATTTTCAATATTGGCACTATTGAAGGTATCTAATGTCGGAATTAAAGATGTTCCATTTGTATTTGCATATTCAGATATAATATTAATAGCATCAACACTGGCAACTGTTGAATTAATTAAGGCTTGAACTTCTAAAACTGTATCTACATCTGTTCCTACTTTTTCATTAACTGCACTATTTACTTCATCAATATTTTCATCTGTAACACCAACAATACCAGCTATTTGATATGTTGTTGTTGTAGGTATAGTATTTGATTCATCTTCAGCATAATTTGTAATAACTAAAAGTGCAAGAACAGAATCAACAATTTCTTGCAATTCTATTGTAGTATCAACATCAACTTTTCCAAGTTTATCAATTGCAATATTTATTAAATCTAAATTTTCACTTGTAACATTTAAAACACCAGCTTCAATATAATCTTCAAGTACAGGTATTGGATTTAAAACTGAGTCTTCTGCATATGAAGATATTTTATCTAATGCTGATGCTTTTGTATCAGATAAATTAACAATACTTTGAATCTCATCAACTGTATCTGCATCATTTTTTGATACATCAGAAATTTTTGCATTTATTGTACTAAGGTTATCTTCATCAACCCCAGTAATACCTAAGTTTTCATAATCTACAACTGAGGGTTCATTGTTTGAACTATCATCTGCATAATCCATAATTATTTGTAGTGATATACCGCTATCTACTAACTGTTGAATGTTACATTGTGCCATTTGTACCAACCTTTTTTATTATATACTAATATTATATCTTTTAAAAGTTGCAAACTAGTTTCTTTTGTGAAATTTATAAGTTAAATTAGTAAAAAAATTGATTAAAAATAATATTTTATTATGGGTATAGATTTTAAGGATGATAAAATATGAATTGATATCATATTTTATCATTTTGAGTCTTATTTTGAAAATATAAAATAAGGATAAAAGTAGTTAAGAAACTACTTTTAAATATGGTTTAATTACATTGTACAAATAGCTTCATCAACCATTTTATTAACAGAACCTAAGTTATGTTCTGTAACACCATTTATTCCTGCATCTGCATAAGTTGTAGTTTCTGGTGCAGGATTTGCAACAGAATCTTGAACATAAGCAGCAATTACTGCAAATGCTGCTGCTTTTGCATCTGCTGCATTTGCAATAGCTTGAACTTCTTCAATTGTATCTGCATCAGAACCTTCAACAGCTTTAATAGCTTCATTAATTGCTTCAAGATTATCAGTTCTAACACCCATAATTTTAGCAGTTGCATAATCTTCAACGCTTGGTACTGGATTTGACTCATCAGCAGCATATGCTTCAATTTTATTAAGTGCAACAACACTCGCAACTACATCAGCAATTTCAGATGCACTATCAACTTTATCTTTAACTAACGATGCAACTCTTTCATTTACTTCATCAATTGTTGTCCCTTCAGGTATTGTAACACCTGCATTAGAATATGTATCAATTGTTGGAGTTTGACTTGTCCCATTCGTATCAGCATAGTTTGCAATTGTATGAATTGCATTTACACTTGGTACAAGAGCATCGATAATTGCTTGAAGTTCTGGTACTGTATCAACATCAACACCAACTTTAGATTCTATAACAATATTAACATCATCAATATTATCTGCAGTTACATCAATAATACCAACATTATTGTAATCTTCAACTGTTGGAACTGGATTTGTAGAATCTTCCGCATAGTTTTCAATTGTATTTAAAGAACTAACAGCAGCAATAACATCAGCAATTTCTAATGATGTATCAACATCTTCTTTATTAAGTACTGCAATAGCTTCATTTACTTCATCAACTGTTGTATTTGAAGGGATACTAACTCCTGCATTTTCATAATCACTAGCAGTTGGAATTTCACTTGTTCCATTAGTGTCTGCATATGTAGATATTTTATCTATCGCTTCTACACCTGGAACAATTGAACTAATTAAAGCTTGAAGCTCTGGCACTGTATCAACATCAGTTCCGACTTTAGAATCAACAGCTGCATTTACATCATCTAAGTTTTCAGCAGTAACTCCAACAACACCAGCTTTAGCATAATCATCAACTGTAGGTGTTGTATTTGTATTTGAATCTGCATAGTTTTCAATAATATTTAAAGCATCAACACTTTGAATTAATGCTTCTATTTCAACTACAGTATCTACATCTTCTGATTGTAAAGCTGCAATTGCTTCATTTACTTCTGCAATATTTTCACTTGTAATACCTTCTACACCAATATCTGTAAAGTTTGATTCAACTGGTACTGTACTTGTTCCATCACTACTTGCATAATTAGTAATAATATCCATTGATTTTGCACTTGGAATTTCATTTACTATTGCTTGAAGTTCAGCAACTGTATCAACATCTTCTCCAACTTTTGTATCAACTCTACCATTAACATCATCAATATTACTAGCACTAACACCAACAATTCCAGCTTTAATATAATCTTGAACTGTTGGAGTTATATTAGTATTATTATCAGCATAATCTTCAATAGTATTTAAAGCACTAACTGAATCAATAATATCTTGAATCTCAACAGCTGTATCTACATCAACAGAATCTAATGTTGCAATAATTTCATTAATATCTTCTATACTCGTATTTTCAGGTATATTTACACCAATACTTGTATAATTTGATGCTGTTGGAGTAGTACTTGTACCATCAGTTTGAGCATATGTACAAATCGTATCAATTGCATCAATACTATCAATTGCATTACTAATAAGAGCTTGTACCTCTTCTGTTGTATCAACATCTTCTCCAACTTTTGCATCAACTAAACTATTTACATAATCAAGATTATCTTCAGTTACACCAACAACACCAGCTGTTGCATAATCTACAACAGAAGGGGTTGCATTTGTATTATCTTCAGCATAATCTTCAATTTTATTTAATGCACTAACAGCATTAACAATATCTTGGATTTCAGATGCACTATCTACATCTACTGCTTCTAATGTAGCAATTACTTCATTTACCTCTTCAATTGTTGTATTTGCTGGAATATCAACACCTGCATCAACATAATTTGTTGATGTTGGTGTTGAACTAGTTCCATTAGATTCTGCATATTGTGAAATTGTATCAACTGCATCAACACTTGAAACTGTACTATTTATTAATGCTTGTAATTCAGGTACAGTATCAACATCATCTGAATTATTTACAGCTTCATCAACAGCTTTATTAACATCATTTAAATTATCAGATGTAACACCAACAACTCCTGCTGCTTCATAATCTGCAACTGTTGGAGTTGCATTTGTATTATCATTTGCATAATCTTCAATTTTATTTAAAGAGATAATTGATGCTATAACTTCTGCAATTTCAGCAGCTGTATCTACATCTTCTTCTTCTAATTTAGCAATAGCTTCATTAATTTCATCTATAAATTCTTGCTCTTCTTGTGTAGGATTTAAAGGATCAACAACACCAGTACTTACTCCTGCATCTTTATAATCTTCAGCACTTGGTGTAGTACTTGTACCATTAGTTTGCGCATATGTTGAGATCTTATCAACTGCATTAACAGAATTATCAGCTGTATTAACTAAAGCTTGTAATTCAGGTACTGTATCAACATCAGCTGAATTATTTACAGCTTCATCAACTTTTGCATTAACCGAATTTAAATTATCAGCTGTAACACCAACAACTCCTGCTTTAGCATAGTCATCTACTGTTGGAGTAGCATTTGTATTATCATCAGCATAATCTTCAATTTTATTTAAAGCACTTATACTTCCAATTAATTCTTGAATCTCTAATGCAGTATCAACATCTTCACCAGTAAGTTTAGCAATCTCTTCATTTATTTCATCAACTGTAGTATTATTTGGAATAGTTACACCAGCATTTGCAAAATCTGTAGACGTTGGTGTTGTACTTGTACCATTTGTATTTGCATACTCAGTAATTGTATTTACTGCATCAACACTATCTACAGCATTATTAATAATTGCTTGCAACTCAGGTACAGTATCAACATCAATTCCTACTTTAGAATCAACAACATCATTTACATCTTCAATATTATCACTTGTAACACCAACTACACCTGCTGCTTCATAATCTGCAACTGTGGGAGTAGAATTTGTATTATCTTCAGCATAATCTTCAATTTTATTTAAAGCAACAATACTAGAAACTATATCTTGTACTTCTGCTGCAGTATCAACATCTTCACCATTAAGTGAGGCAATTGCTTCATTAATTACATCAATATTATCATCATTAACATTATCAACACCCATTTTTGAATATGTACTTAATGTTGGTGTTGTACTTGTTCCATCTGTATTTGCATACTCTACAAGAGTGTCAACTGCTGCTGCACTTTCTACAGAATTATTGATTATTGCTTGAAGTTCAGGAACTGTATCAACATCAACAGCCTCTTTTAAATCTACTGCTGAATTCACATAATCTATATTATCACTTGTAACACCTACAACACCAGCATTTTCATAATCTTCTACTGTTGGAATATCATTATTATTATCAGTAGCATAATCTTCAATTTTATTTAAAGCTATAATTGATGTAACTATATCTTGAATTTCAGCTGCAGTATCTACATCTTCACTTTGAAGTGCAGCTATTGCATCATTAATCTCATCTAAATTAGAAGAATTAACTCCATCAACACCTGCATTTTCATAATCAGCTTGAGTAGGTACTGCACTTGTACCATTTGTACTAGCATACTCTTCTATTTTACTAACTGCTGCTACTTGTGTATTTGATGTATTAACTAAAGCTTGTAATTCTTCTAGTGTATCAACATCAGCAGAATTACCACTTGCTTCATCAACTTTTTGATTAACATCAGCAAGATTATCTGAATTAACACCAATTACACCTGCATTTGTATAATCTTCAACTGTTGGTGCAGTATTTGTATTATCATCTGCATAATCTTCAATTGTATTAAATGCACCTATTTGTGCAATAATTTCTACAATTTCAGAAGCAGTATCTACATCTTCACTATTTAATGAAGCAATTTTATCATTTAACTCATCTATTGTAACATTTGAAGGTAATGTAACTCCAACATTTGCATAATCTGTAATTGTTGGTTCATCACTTGTACCATTTTCTTCTGCATATGTAGTAATTTTATCAATTGCATTTACACTTTCAATAGTAGAACTAATTAGAGCTTGAATTTCTTCTTTAGTATCTACATCATCTTCTTCAACAGCATCTACTGCAGCATTTACTGCATCTAAATTTTCAGAAGTAACACCTACAACACCTGCATTTGCATAGTCCTCAACACTTGGAGCTACAGCATCTGGTTTATCAGAATCTGCATAATCTTCAATGATATTTATTGCATTTACTGCTGTTACTATATCTTGAATTTCGCCTGAAGTATCAACATCTTCTTTATTTAATTTAGCAATTGCTTCATTAACTTCATCAATATTATTTGAATCAATACCATCAACACCAATAGTTTCATAATCAGAAATATCAGGAGTATCACTTTGCCCATTTTCTTCTGCATATGTTACAATTTTATCAATTGCAGATATATCATCAGATGCGCTATTTACTAATGTTTGTATCTCATCTTTAGTATCAACACCCTCAGCATTTGTTGCAGCTACTTTTGCATTTACTTCATCTAAATTATCAGCAGTTACACCAATAACACCAGCTTTTTCATAGTCTTCAACACTTGGAGCAGGATTTACTGAATCATCAGTTGCATATGCTTCTATTGTATTTATTGCATTAACACCTTCAACAACTGCTTGTACTTCAATAGCTGTATCAGCATCTTCTTTTTCAAGTGCAGCAATTGCTTCATTTACTTCATCAATATTGTTTGAATCAACACCATCTACACCAATAGCAGTATAATCACTAAGTTCTGGAATAGGATTTGTAGTATCATCTGCATAATTTGCAATTTTGTCTGTTGCTGCAACTGTAGCAACTGCTGAATTAATTAATGCTTGTAATTCAGGTACAGTATCTACATCATCAGAATTATTAGTTGCTGCATCAACTGCTGCATTTACAAAGCTAATATTTTCAGATGTCACACCTATTACACCTGCTGATTCATAATCAGCAACTGTAGGTGTAGAGTTTGTATTATCATCTGCATAATCTTCAATTTTATTTAATGATACTATTGATTTAACAATATCTTGAATCTCTACAGGAGTATCAACATCATCTATATCAGATTGAGCAATTGCCGTATTAATTTCATCAATAAGATCTTGCTCTTTATCTGTTGGATTAGATGGATCTACAATACCTGTATCTACCCCAATATTTTCATAATCTTCTGAGCTAGGAGCAGTAGTTGTACCATCTCCATTATTATTAGCATAATCTTTTATTGTTTCTAATGATGAGCTTTCTTTAATACTATTTACTAATGCTTGAATTTCTGAACTAGTATCTACATCTTCTTCTTCAAGAGCATCTACAAGAGCATTTATAGCATCAATATTATCAGATGTCACACCTGTTACTCCAGCTTTTTCATAATCTGAAACTTCAGGTATAGTAGCATCTGGTTTATCATTATTTGCATAATCTTCAATTACATTAATAGCAATAATTTCTTCAACAATTGCATTAATTTCTTCTTTAGTATCAACATCTTTAGCATCAAGTTTTGCAACTTCTTCATTTATTTCATCAATAAGTTCTTGCTCTTGTGCTGTAGGATTTGTTGGGTCTACTATACCTGTAGAAACACCCGCTTCATAATAATCTGTAGCAGTAGGAGGAGTACTTGTACCATCAGTTTGGGCATAATTACTGATCTTATCCACAGAACCAACTGAAGCAATATTATTAATAATTACTTGAAGTTCAGGAACTGTATCAACATCATCTTCTTCAACAGCATCTACTGCTGCATTTACTTCAGATAAATTATCTTCAGTAACACCAACAACACCAGCAGCAACATAATCAGCAACTGTTGGTGTTCTTCCTGCAGTATCTTCATCTGCATAATCTTCAATTACATTAAGTGCAACTACAGCATCAATAACTGATTGTATCTCATCTTGTGTATCAACATCTTCACCAACCAAAGCTGCTATTGCTTCATTTACTTCTTCAACTGTAGTTCCATTTGGAATAGTTACTCCAGCTTTTGTATAATCATTAGCATCAGGAGTTTGACTTGTACCATTAGTATCTGCATAATTTGTAATTGTATCAACTGCATCAACTGATTCGTCAGCAGTATTTACTAGAGCTTGTAATTCTGCAACTGTATCTACATCTTGTGAATTATTTGCAGTTAAATCTACTTTATTATTTACTAAATCTAAATTGTCACTTGTAACACCAACAACACCTGTTATAGAATAGTCTTCTACGCTAGGAGTTGCATTTGTATTATCATCTGCATAATCTTCAATTTTATTTAATGCACTAACTGATGCAATAACTGCTTCAATCTCAGTAGCAGTATCAACATCTTCACCATTTAATGTAGCAATAATTTCATTTACTTCTTCAACAGTTGTGTTTTCAGGAATAGTTACGCCAGCATTTGCATAATCAATTGAAGTTGGAGCAGTACTAGTTCCATTAGTATTTGCATAATCTACAATAGTATCAACAGATTCTACTGAATCTACACTATTAATTAATGCCTGTAATTCTTCTTTTGTATCAACATCAACTGCTACTTTTGCTTCAACTGCTGCGTTTACATAATCTAAATTATCTTCAGTTACACCAACAACACCTGCAGCTTCATAATCTTCCAATGTAGGTACTGTATTAGAACCATCTTGAGCATAGTCTTCTATAACATTTAAAGCACTAATACCTGTAATTATTGCTTGAACTTCAGAAGCTGTATCTACATCTTCACCATTAAGTGAGGCAATTATTTCATTAATTTCATCAACATTTGTATTTGAAGGTATTGTTACACAAATATTTGTATAATCAGTTTCACTAGGTGTTTGACTTGTACCATTAGTATCTGCATAAGATGTAATTGTATCTACAGCATCAACTGAATCAATACTATTAATTAAAGCTTGTAATTCAGCAACAGTATCAACATCTGCTGAATTATTTTCTGTTGTATCTACTTTTTCATTTACATTATCTAAATTATCTGCTGTTACACCAACTACACCTGCTGCTTCATAATCAGCAACTGTTGGAGTAGAGTTAGTATTATCATCTGCATAATCTTCAATTTTATTAAGAGCAACAATAGATGTAATAATATCTTGTATCTCACTAGCTGTATTTACATCTTCAGCATTTAAAGAAGCTATAACTTCATTTATCTCTTTAATTGTAGTACCTTCAGGAATTGTAACACCTGCATTTGAATAATCATCTGCATCAGGTTCTTCGCTAGTACCATTTGATTGCGCATAATTAGTTATTGTATCTACTGCATCAACACTAGATACTGCTTTATTAATTAATGCTTGTAACTCTTCTTTAGTATCTACATCAACACCAACTTTAGCGTCAACTGCAGTATTAACTGCATCTAAATTATCTTCAGTAACCCCAACTACACCTGCTGATTCATAATCTGCAACAGAAGGTTTAGTATTTGTATTATCATCTGCATAATCTTCAATTGTATTTAAAGCACTAATACTAGTGATAATATCTTGAATCTCAGCAGCTGTATCAACATCTTCAGGGTTTAATGTTTCAATTACTTCATTAATCTCTTTGGCAGTTATATCTTCTGGTATATTAACACCGGCATTGTTATAATCTGTAACAGTTGGTTCTTCACTTGTTCCATTTGTATTTGCATATTCAACTATAGTATTCATTGCATCAACACTAATAACAGCATTACTAATTAATGCTTGTAATTCAGGAACTGTATCAACATCAATTGCTATTTTAGAATCAACTATACCATTTACATAATCTAAATTATCAGATGTTACACCAACAATTCCAGCATCAATATAATTTTGAACAGTTGGTGTAATATTTGAATTATCATCAGCATAATCTTCAATTGTATTTAAAGCACTAACTGCATTTACTATATCTTGAATTTCAGCTGAACTATCTACATCTTCACTTGTTAGTGTAGCAATTATTTCATTTACATCTTTTACACTTGTATTTGAAGGGATATCTACACCAGCTTGTGTATAATCATTCTCATCTGGAGTTTGACTTGTACCATTTGAATCTGCATAAGATGCTATTGTATCAACAGAATCAACAGAATCTATACTATTAATTAAAGATTGAATCTCTTCTTTTGTATCAACACCAGCAGCATTAGTTGCTGCTACTTTTGCATTTACTTCATCTAAATTATCAGATGTTACACCAACAACACCAGCTTTTTCATAATCTTCAACTGTAGGTGCAGTATTTGTAGTATCATCTGTTGCATATGCTTCAATAGTATTAATAGCATTTACAGATTCTACAACATCTTGAATTTCACTTGCAGTATCTACATCTTCTTTATTTAGTTTTGCAATTGCTTCGTTAACTTCATCAATATTTTCACTATCAACACCATCTACACCTATCTCTTCATAGTCAGTTGTTGTTGGTGTAGTACTCGTCCCATTTGATTCAGCATAATTAGATATAGTTTCTACAGGTTTAACACTATCAACCATAGAACTTATTAGTGCTTGAAGTTCTGCAACAGTATCTACATCTTCAGATACTTTAGCATCAACTTTACCATTTACTTCATCTAAATTATCAGATGTTACACCAATAATTCCTGCAGTTTCATAATCAAGTACAGTAGGAGTTTCATTTGAACTATCATCTGCATAATCTTCAATTTTATTTAATGCACTAACAGCATCTACAATGTCTTGAATTTCTGAAGCAGTATCTACATCTTCTTTATCTAAAGTTGCTATAATTTCATTTACATCTTCTATAGAAGTATTTTCAGGAATAGAAATACCTGTATTTGTATAATCAGTAAGTAGAGGTGTTTGACTTGTACCATTTGATTCTGCATAATTAGCAATAGTATCAATTGCATCTACGCTAGATACTGCTTTACTAATCAATTCTTGTAATTCAGGAACTGTATCAACGTCATCTGAGTTATTAACTGCTGCATCAACTGCTGCATTAACATAATCTAAATTATCTGAAGTTACACCTATAACACCAGCTGTTTCATAATCTGCAACTGTTGGAGTAGAATTTGTATTATCATCTGCATAATCTTCAATTTTATTTAAAGCAACAACTGAAGATATTACATCAGCAATTTCAGCAGCTGTATCTACATCTTCTTTATCTAAAGCAGCAATTGCTTCATTAATTTCATCAATTAATTCTTGCTCTTCTTGTGTAGGATTTGCAGGATCAACTATACCAGTATCAACTCCAGCTTCTTCATAATCTTCAGCACTTGGTGTTTGACTTGTACCATTTGTTTGTGCATACTCAGAAATTTTATCAACTGCATTTGCATCAGGTGATGTAGAATTTACAATTTCTTGTATCTCTTCTTTTGTATCAACATCAACATCTTCTAGTAATTTAATTGCATTATTTACAGCTTCCAAGTTATCTTCTGTTACCCCAGTAACTCCTGCTTTTTCATAGTCTTCAACATTTGGAACATCACTAATACCATCTGTTTTTGCAAATTCTTCAATTTTATTACCAGCTTCAATTGAATCAATAACATCTTGTATCTCAGCAGATGTATCAACATCTTCCCCTTCAAGTTGTGCAATTACTTCATTTATTTCATCTATAATAGCTTGTTTTTCTTCTTCAGTAGCATCTTCAGGAATATTTATATTAACCCCAGCTTTTTCATAATCTAACTCTGTAGGAGTTTGACTTGTACCATTTGTTTCTGCATAAGAAGATATTGTATCAACAGAATCAACACTTTGAATTGAACCATTAATTAGTGCTTGTAATTCAGCAACAGTATCAACATCTTCACCAACTTTTGAATCAACTAATAAATTTACTTGATCAATATTATCAACTGTAACACCAACTACACCAGCTGTTTCATAATCTTCAACAGATGGAGTTGTATTATCTGAACTATTTGCATAATCTTCAATTGTATTTAAAGCACTTACTGAATCAACAATATCTTGAATCTCAGCAGCAGTATCTACATCTTCTTTTTCTAAAGAAGCAATGATTTCATTTACTTCATCAACAGTTGTATTTTCAGGTATAGTAACACCAGAATTAGTATAATCTGTAGAGATTGGAGTTTGACTTGTACCATTTGATTCTGCATATTGTGCAATAACATCCACAGCATCAACAGAAGTAACAGCATCATTTATAACTGCTTGTAACTCTTCAACTGTATCTACATCAGCATTTTGTTTTGCATCAACAGCTGCATTTACTAAGTCTAAATTATCGCTTGTAACACCAACTACACCAGCATCAATATAATCTTGAACAGTAGGAGTATCATTAGAATTATCTTCTGCATAATCTTCTATTTTATTTAATGAACTAACAGAATCAATAACATCTTGTATTTCAGCAGCTGTATCTACATCTTCTTCATCTAAAGTAGCAATAATTTCATTTACATCTTCAACACTTGTATTTGAAGGGATAGTAGTACCAATATTAGAATAATCTTCTTCACTTGGTATCTCACTTTTACCATCAGTATCAGCATACTGTGCAATTTTAGCTACAGATGATGCTTCAGTTGAAACACTATTTATAAGAGCTTGTAACTCATCTTTTGTATCTACATCATCAGAATTATTAACTGTAGTATCAACAGCTTGATTAATTGCATCTAAATTTTCAGAAGTAACACCAATTACACCTGCTTTTTCATAATCACTAACTGTAGGAGTATCGTTAGTATTAGAATCAGCATAGTCTTCTATTTTATTTAATGCATTTACACTTGCAACAACATCTTGAATTTCAGTTGCTGTATCTACATCTTCTTTTTCTAAAGCGGCAATTGCTTCATTTACTTCACTTAAATTTTCATCTGTTACACCATCTACACCAGAATTTTCATAATCTTCTTTTGTAGGAGTTGTACTAGTACCATTTGTTTCAGCATACTCAGAAATTGTATCAACAGCAGATGCACTTGGAATATTATTTACAATTGCTTGTAATTCTTCTAATGTATCTACATCAGTTCTATCAACAGCTGCTACTGCTGCATTTACATCATCTAAATTATCAGCTGTTACACCAATAACACCAGCAGCTATATAATCTGCAACACTTGGAGTTTCATTATTTGAACTTTCTGCATAATCTTCAATCTTATTTAATGCAATAACACCTGCAACTATAGCTTGAACTTCACTTGCAGTATCTACATCTTCTTTATCTAAAGAAGCAACTATAGCATTTATCTCTCCTACATTTTCAGGAGTTACACCATCTACACCAGCTTTATCATATGTATCAACTGTAGGTTTAACTGATGTACCATCTGTTTGTGCATATGTAGCTATTTCATCTACTGCTTCAGCAGTAGCAACTGCTTGATTTATAACAGCTTGAATTTCAGGAACTGTATCTGCTTCAACTTTTGTAACATCGTTAATTGATTTATTAACAGAAACTAAATTATCAGCTGTAACACCAACAACACCAGCATCTTCATAATTAGCTACTGTTGGAGTAGGATTTGAGCTATCATCTGCATAATCTGCAATTATTTGAATTGCCAATCCACTTTGTACTAATTCTTGTATTTCAGGAACAGTATCTGCTTCATCTTTTGTAGCTGCATCAACTGCTTGATTAACAGAAGATAAGTTATCTTCTGTAACACCTTCAACACCAGCATCAATATAATCTTGAACTGTTGGTTCCGGATTTAAAGATGAGTCATCTGCATAATCAGATATTTTTGAAATTGCAGCTGCTTTTGGATCTGCTGAATTTACAATATCTTGAATCTCATCAATTGTATCTGCTTCATCTTTAGTTGCAGCATCGATTTTTTGATTTACTACATCAATATTACTCTCATCAACACCTTCAATACCAGCTTTTTCATAATCATCTACTGTAGGTTCTATTGCTCCTGTATCTGCGTAATCAATAATCTTTTGTAACGCGATTCCACTATCTACTAATTCTTGTATATTACATTGTGCCATATTTAACTCCTTATTTATAAACACTATTTAATTATATTTTTATAATTTATCTAATTTTCTACCTAATTATATCTTTATAAAGTTTCATTTGGGTTTCATTTTTAAAATTCCTTTTACATAGTACATGTTGCATCATCCACTGCTTGATTTATTGCATCAATATTATTTTGAGTAACTCTTGTTGCCCCTACATCTTGATAATCTTCAATTGTTGGTTTTGGATTTGTATTATCCTGTGCATAAGCTACAATTTTTGCAAATGCAGCAACTTTTGCATTTGCAGCATTTGCTATATCTTGAACTTCTGCAATTGTATCTGCTTGATCTTTTGATGCATCAGAAATTGCTTGATTTACATCATCTAATGTATCAGGTTTAATTCCATAAATTCCAGCACTAATATAATCACCAGCAGTTGGTTGTGGATTTGAACTATCATCTGCATAATTTGCAATTTTATTTAGAGCTTCTACACTAGAAATAATATCTGATATTTCATCTTTTGTATCAACATCTTCTTTTTCAAGCACTGCAATTCTATCATTTACTTGATCAATAGTAGTTCCACTAGGTATAGATAAACCAGCTTCCTCATAAGTTGTTTGAGTTGGTTCTTCACTTGTACCATTTGTATTTGCATATTCACTAATTTGATCAACAGCAGATACACTTGGCACTCTTGAATTAATAACTTCTTGTAGTTCAGGTACAGTATCAACATCTGCACCAACTTTTGCTTCAACAGCTTTATTAACTTCATCTAAATTTTCAGCAGTAACTCCAATAACACCTGCTTTTATATAATCTGCTAATATTGGCTCATCTTTATAACTATTTTCTGCATATTCTTCAATTTTATTAAGTGCTGCAACACTATCCACTGCTTCTTGTATCTCTGCTATTGAATCTGCTTCTTCTTTATCTAAAGAAGCTATTTTTTCATTTACTTCTTCAACAGTTGTACCTGAAGGAATAGCTACACCAGCAGTGATATAATCATCACTACTTGGAGCATCACTTTCTCCATTTGTATTTGCATACTCAGAAATTTTATTTATTGTATTTACACTTGGAACACTTGAGTTTATAACTTCTTGAAGCTCTAAAACTGTATCTACATCTTCATTACTAACACTATCAACAGCAGCATTAACTTCATCTAAGTTATCTGAAGTTACACCAACAACACCTGCTGTTATATAATCTTGAACACTTGGTGTAGTAGCATCAGGTTTATTATCATTAGCATAATCTTCAATTAAATCTAAAGCATCAACACTTGCAACAATATCTTTAATTTCTGCTACAGTATCACTATCTTCTTTTTCTAAAGCAGAAATTGCATTATTTACATCATCTATATTATCTTCATTTACTGTAGTAACACCAGCATTTTGATAATCTTCAAGTGTAGGTTTTTTTGTTTCATCACTTGAATCTTCCGCCCAAGAAGCAATTTTATCTAATGCTGCAATACTTTGTACTGCTTCATTAATAACATCTTGCAATTCTTTAACTGTATCAACTTCATCTTTTGTAGAATCATCTATTGCTTTATTTACTTCATCTAAATTATCAGCAGTAACACCAACAACACCTGCTTTTTTATAATCTAAAACAGAAGGTGTTTCGTTTGTATTATCTTGAGCATAATCTTCAATTAGTTTTTGTGCAATTGCACTATTTACTACAGTTTGTATCTCTGAAGGACTTGAAACATCATCAACATTTGATGATGCAATTGCTTCTAGGATATCGTCAATATTTGAAGCATCAACCCCATCAATTCCATTATTTTCAAAATCCTCTAAAGATGGTGTATCTGCATTTCCATCTTTAGAAGCATATTGTACTATTTCAATTATATCAGCTAACTCTTGTACTTCTTTAACTGTATCAACATCATCTTCTCCATATAAAGCAACTAATTCATTCATTGCATCTAAATTCTCTGTTGTAATTTTATTAGGAGTTATAATTGCATTATAGTTATCTGCACTTGGTGCATCATCTAAGTTTGTAGAATCAGATGCCCAACCCATAATAGCTGACATATTTACATCAATACCTGTACCACTAATTAAATTAAGAGTTGAACTTAAATCTTTTGTTGTAATTGTTATTTCATAATTACCATTTGGTAATCCTTGTGCATCAAATTCCCAAAGTCTATTTGTTGTATCTGAATTATCATGAACTAATCTTGTAACTTGAGCATCACTGATTATCACTCTACCATATTCATCTGTAATTGTAATAGTAGGTACATATGCCTGAGAATAACTACCTTCTAAATGTATTGGACTCCCTATCTCTTCTCCAGATTCAATTGAAGCTTTAAATATACCATCTTCATATTCACCATCACTTGAAATAAATAGTGTTGGTGCAACTTCGATAATTTTTGTACCAACTAATTCACTATATGATGTTATTTCAGAAGTATGCTTTAATACCATATCTTCTACATGTACCATAGCAATATCAATAGATGGTATTGTCATTTCTGACATCCCCTCGATAGTCTTCAACCACAGAGATAACGTTGTATAATTTGCTGTTTTTAAATCTATAGGCATAGCTTCAAATGCAACATTTATTTTATCAAGCATAGATTCTTTAATAACAATATTATTATATGGATTATCATCACTATCTATTGATTGAAAAAATACTGCTAGATTTTGTAAATATTTTAGTTGTTCTGGTGTAGCATTTGAAGTATCTCTATTTTCAATTCCTGCAATATCGTGTAAGAATAATAAATTATCACTTATATCATTTGAATTAACTGTACCTAAATTTATATTACCAACATTAAATGTAATTATCTCATTTGCTTTGAAATCAAAGTCTCCATTAGAACCTGTTTTTCCAGATCCATTTACAACTTCATCTCCACTTAATGTTGTTCTTACATATGACATTCCAACAACAGCACCATCAATATATTGTGCATTGTTTGCAGCATCATCAAGTACTAAATTAGAATCAAATGATATCTCTTTTAATAAATCATTTTCATCTTCTATTTGATAAATAAGTGTAACTTTACCATCTATAGAAGTGATTTGCATATAATTAGTCTCACCTTGAACTGAACCTTCAATTTCAACTGGATCATTATAATCATCTTTAGTTCCAGCAAGAATAATATTATCTAATCCATCACCACCAGATATTTTAAATGTTCCAGATTCGGCAATAATAAATGTATCTTCACCTTTTCCACCAGACACAAAATATGCTTTTTGTGACATAATAAATCTATCGTCATGATCTGATCCATAAATATTTTCCACATTAGAAATAATATCTCCAGTAGCATAACCTACACCACTATCATCTATTGTATTTCCAGTATTTAAGTTTCTTAAATCAACATCAATTGCAGCATTTGAACCTGTATAGTAAACACTATCAGCCTCAAGCTCATTTCCTATATCACCAAAGTTTTTACCACCATCTATAATATCTTTATTTGCACCAGTTGTAATAGCATCTTTATTATGACCAGCTGTTACATAGTTTATTGATGCAGACATTTCAATATTAGAACTTAAATCACCTGATGTTTTATTATATATATCATAACCATCATCACCAATAAATACTCTACTATCATTAGAATCAGATGAATGCCCTATTTCTTCATCTAAATTTGTAGCCGTAACTTGTGCTGTAATATCATAAACACCAACATTATAAGTAGTATCAAATGACCAATTACCATTACTATCTGCATCTACTGTACCTATTAGAGTTTTTGCTTCTTCTTCACCTAAAATATCATTGTTATCATCATCTTTTACTACATTTGTAAATGTTGCATAAATTTCAATTGTTGCATTAGCAAATGTTGTCCCTTCTATTGAAACAGTATTTGTTTCTTTATCACCTGAATCAGTTATATTTGTAATTATTGGACTTTCTAAAGATACTTGAATATCTTTATTTGTATCAATATTTGTATAGTTATCATTCAATGATTCTACATAAGTTGTTTCTCTTATTTCCCCATCAAAGTCATGAGTCATATTAACTTCATCGATTGAATATATAGATAAGTCACTTGTAAAATCACCATCACCAACTATATACGTTCCAACTAAAGATGTGCCATCTTGTGAAGCTGTTAAAATAATTTGATCACCTGTATCAATTGTAACAGTCATAGTTGAACCAGCTTTTACAATTGTGTCTAAATTAACAGTGATATTAATACTATCACCTTTAGAATAAATAGCATCATCAGTTGTAGAAGTAAAGTCAATTATTTTTAAATCATTATCTGCAATTGTAGTTGTTACTGTAGATTTTAATTCATCAATAGTGATTTTTTCTAAACCTGATTGACCAATTACAAAATCATTGACAATAGAAATTGTAATATCTTCATTACCCTCTTTATCACTATTGTCATCCAATGTTGTGATATCAAATACTACTGAAGTCTCTCCAGCAGGAATTATAACAGAAGCTAATTTTGTAAAATCACTTCCATCTTGAGCAACTCCAGAGTATACAAAATTCACTACTAAATCTTCACTTGGAGCATTTGATATAGATACTGTATAACCTTGTGTTGTTTCACCTTCAAGTACATAATTTTTGATTTGTGTAATTGAAATAAATGATTCACTTGCTTTTGATGAATCATCAGTAAATACTGATTCCTCTTCATTTATACTAGCTATTCCTTCATTATCTAACAATGTTACATTATTACTACTATTTGATAATAAAACTTTAAAGCTTTCTAGATCTTCAATATAAAAATCATCAGTAATTGAAATTTTTATAGTTGTACTAGTTTCTCCTGCTAAAATAACTCCACTACTTATTACTTGTGTAAAGTCAATACCACTAATTGCAGTATCTCCTTGCGTTGTATAGTCAAATGATACTTGATGTTGTGTAGGAGCATTTAAACTTACAGTAAACTTAGCATAACCATCAATTTCATTT
>Ga0256826_1000194_pt1 | contig 34008 bp, 43 predicted proteins | sample CV79metaG_FD_185975 | JGI IMG/M metagenome (GOLD analysis project Ga0256826, IMG submission 185975) | Hydrothermal vent microbial communities from East Pacific Rise, Pacific Ocean - CV79 | ecosystem: Environmental > Aquatic > Marine > Hydrothermal vents | place: Pacific Ocean: East Pacific Rise...
CATCTGCAGTAGGATATGTTCTTTTAGCTGTGTTCGCTGTAATTTCAGCAGCTTGAGCAGTCGTTATTCCTACCTTAGCTGTATTTAAAGCAACTGCTGTTTTTAATCCATACTTAGCATCAGACTCTGTTTTTGTATAAGCATCAACTCCTGATGGTAATGTAGCCCATATAGCCACACCACTTGCTGAGTATTTTAAGTACTGATTAGCAGCTCCACCTGTAGGAACATGAATATTTCCTGCAGTAGTAGGATGAACATATTTATTTGCACCTACTGCTACACCTGCAAGTTTAGTCTCATCTGCAGTAGGATATGTTCTTTTAGCTGTGTTCGCTGTAATTTCAGCAGCTTGAGCAGTCGTTATTCCTACCTTAGCTGTATTTAAAGCAACTGCTGTTTTTAATCCATACTTAGCATCAGACTCTGTTTTTGTATAAGCATCAACCTGTGCAGGAAGAGCGAACCAACTTCTTACACCTGCATCTGTTGAAATAAGTACATATCCACTAGCTGCAGGATTTCCTAAACTATTCTCTTTAGAGTTCCATGTTGTTCTCTCTGAATCTGTTATGAATCTATGTGAACTATCTTGAGTTATCATAGTTGCAGGATGAGATGATGGATGAACATATTTATTTGCACCTACTGCTACACCTGCAAGTTTAGTCTCATCTGCAGTAGGATATGTTCTTTTAGCTGTGTTCGCTGTAATTTCAGCAGCTTGAGCAGTCGTTATTCCTACCTTAGCTGTATTTAAAGCAACTGCTGCCTGTATAGCAGTATCATCATATAGTGTATCTGTAAACTTAGCATTAGCAGGAACATCAGTAAGCACTCTTGAATTATTTACTTTAGTTCCGAACTGTGTCTGCAAATCTGTTTGATGCTGTATATCACCCGTAATACTACCCCAAAGAGCACCTGATGTGGTAAACTTTACATAAACTGCAGTTGTATCATCCCATCTGAACATATTGCCTGTATCTTCTGCCACATATATCTTAGCAGCTTCACCTACAGGTGGAAAGTCTGCACGAGTAGGATATGTTAATATCTCCTCTGAATTACACCAATCATAAGTCGCTCTATCTAAGTTCCCTCTTCCTGTGCTACAACCTGACATATTATACTCCTACCATTCACGAATTAAGAAATCAGGATACGTAGCAATTCCCTGTGCTATTATCTCGACTTCTTTATTCGCATCTAGTGGTGTATTTAACATCACATTTTGACCATCTGTAGCCACAAAATCAACTACAGGAACAAGCTTAATTCCCTCTACATAAACATCAACTAAACCTACATTGTAGTGCTGAGTGAAAGTAGTTTGTCCCTGTGTTGAAACATAGTTATAATCTTCTCTTAGACCTTGAATAACACTTGTTGCAGCATCAGTTGCAGTCTTAGCAGAACCCATAGCTTGAAACTCATACCACTTAGCACTAAATACATTAGCCTGAGGTGTAACCGTATATGTTCCATCTTTATTAGATGTGTATAGTTTTACAAACTCATTACTCCCACCTGCACCATCCACAAACTCTGTAGCTATAGACAACGAGGTAAGTCTAGCAGCTTCCGAATCCCATGCTGCTTCTATAGCAAGTTTGAGTTGGTCTGATAGATTACTATCATTTTCAAGGGCATTTCCTGCAGAATTCCACTTAATGTAAGCATCAGGGTATGGAGCAGGTAATGTTCCATCTATTCCTTGAGAAGAATCAGGAACTCTTACTGCTTTTCCGAGTGCTGATAAAGTATCTCCTATTAGATATGTTTGATAGTTTTGGTCTAAGTTTAAAACATCAGATGATAAATCACCATTATGGGTATATTCCACATCTCTTAGTGCTGCAAGTCTCCTGATGAAAGTAAGCTTATCTCCTGCAGCAGCAGGTGTTGAAAGTGTCAAAGTACCACCATTATCTCCATTTATGACAACACTATAGTGTGTCCCTAAAACTAACAAATCATTAGTATCATCAGGAACATCACCATTTGGAGTAAGCCAAACAACCAAGTCTGTATCTGCATAGACCTTAAACACAAAAGTAAAGTCTGTCTGTCCATTAAGAGCAGTATATTCTGCTCTACCCTCTGCTGTATTAAAACTCATTTATTCCCCTTTTTGAAAGTCAAGCTCATCATAAGCCTGACTTGTTCTTAGTTTTAATCCCTTATAAAGAGACTCCATATCTTCACCTGTTTTCTTTGCAAGTGAGTCTGCATACTGTCTGTTTTTTCTCTCTTGAACTCTCTCAAATAGATCTTTATTTTCACCATAAAGCTTCAGTTTTCCAAGCTTATCAAAAGTAGATGTAAGACTTCTCATAAGATCATACTTCTGATCATCTGTAGCCATCTGGTACTCTTCAGCTTTGATGAGCTTACCCATCTGCTCAGTAAATGTAGTGTCACCATGTCGTGTATTTCTTGAGTACTTCACGAGATCGTGATACTCTTGAGCTGAAAGTCTTACACTCTCTATGACATTTTGAGGAAGTGCTATAGGATTTTTGTTTATAGCAAGGCCAAGTCTAGCACCCTCATCTAGTATGAGGTTATTTCTCTCACCTACTACAGGAAGAGGATTTAAAACATTATCATACTTTACAGGTAAACCTAAAGAGTCTAATCTGTTTGGAAGTGACTGAGAGTAGTAAGGCATATTTGCTTGCATCTCTGTGAGGATGCTGTCTGTTAATTTCTTACTATCATCAAACATTCTAGTCACATCTCTTCTTAATCCTGAGTATGGTACATTTGCATTTGCTGCTCTTTTGATGTAGCTCTGAACTCTAGCAGGAGTAGGATCGCTCAAAAGATCCATAGCATCCTGAAGTCCTGTCATAAAAGAACGATCAAGAGTTGCATTACTTACTGCAGTTATAAGAGCTGCACTAAGCATCTCTCCTTGTTTCTCCTCACTTACCCCTGCCCCATACTGTAAACGAGTCGTATCAGCAAAATCTGCTACTGTTCCAAAGATATATGCAAGAGGCTCAAGTCTTTTTATAGAGTAGTAAGTTGCTTTACCATTTTCATCTATAGCTCTTATGCTATAAGGCCTCCATCCAGACTGCTCTTGAGCCTGTCTAACTTTAGGGTTGTTTGATCCACCACCTGTTATGACTCCATTATATGCTGCAGTAGCTGCTATGAGAACTGCTGAAGATCCTGTGATCATTCTGGCCTTTGCCATCTGAGCACGAGCACCACCTGCTGCTATGTCATTTCTGTATTTGTCTGTAAGCATACCAAGAGGAGTTCTCTCTAAAAATCCCTGCTTGAGTAAGTTTGCAGGAGTCTTAACGAATGGCATAAAGTACTGAGTGAAAGGGTTTGATCCTGCAGCCTTTTGTATGTTCTGCCCCCAATCACCAAGAGGAGTCTGAAAAGTTACATGAAGTGCACTATCATTTGCCTCTTGTATCATCTCCTCTGTAGGGTTTTGCATAAGCTCACTGAGTCTACTAAGTGTCTCTTCTTGACTCCACTTGTTAGCCTGCCCCTCAGCATTTGCTTGTCTATAAGCTACTGCTGCAAGAGACTGTCTCTCAGCTATAACTTTCATAAAACCATCAACACCACCCATAAGTCTTTCAGTTGGTGCTCTGATCACATGACCGATACCATCCACAAAAGTTCCTGTAGCACCTTTGATGCCTAAGTACTCTGCAGATATATAGGCACGACCATTATTTTCTAGCTTACTTACACCACCATAAGCCTCAGCAGTTTTCATAACCTGCCACATAGTAGCAAAACCATCCTGTGCACCATTTACAAGGCCAAAGAGTCCTGCTTTCCACTCATCTTTATCTACTCTCATCGCTACATCATCTATGTGAGTTCCAAGTCTAGCAGCAAGTGCTGTATCTATAGACTTCATACCGATCATCATAGCTGATCCTGTAGTGTTTATGATGTGAGTCTTTACTCCAGATAGTATAGAGTTTACAAAGTTCTCTATAAACACATTTCCCATCTTTCTCATGAGAGAGTCCTGAGCATCCACAAGGCCATGAACTGCTTTGTTATTTGGTGCTGCTGCGATCTGCTCTGCTGCTTGTTTTATGTCAAGTCCACCATGAACTTTCTGTAGCATCTCTTGAACATGATCAGCCTGTGCATCTCCACTTCCTGTAGGAAGTCCATAAGCTCTAAGAGCACGACCAACATTTGCTCTTTTGGCCATAAACTGCCCCATGAACTGTTGATGAAAAGCATACTGTTTTTTAAATGCAAGCTGCTGATCTGGAGTAGCCTTTCCAGAAGTAACCAAAACAGATAGATCATGTAGATAAGATGCTGAGTTGTTAAGAACTTGTCGTGCTGCTAAGATATTCTCTGGAGAAACAAACTGAGAGTCTGGTGCACCAAGAAACTCCATCACAAAGTCTGGATCAGTTCCAAGATCTTCAGCAAGCTTTATGATCTCTTCATCTCTTCTTATTCCACCACGAGCCTCCATGATCTGATCACTCATATCTTCAGATACTTTAGCTATAAGTCCATTTACATCATCTTCATTCTCAAGCTGAGAGAAGTTTGTCTGCCAAATATCATCAGTCTTAAAGTTCTCTAATTTTTGCCCTGTAAGTCCTGCAGCATCTTCAAGTTTTATCTCTTCAAAACCCTTAGTAGCATCTATCTTTTTCGATGCAGTATCACCTGTATAAAAAACCTTTTTAGGCTTTGCTTCATGTTTTAAAACCTTGAGTAAACTTCTTGAAGCCCATGCTGAGATCTTACCTGCAAACTGTTCATCTGGAAGTGGAGGGATGTTTTCTGTAGCATTATCCATTCCCTCTTCAAGAGCTGCTACATCCATCTGCTGTCGTGTAGCATTTTCATCATAATCATCCATGATCTCAATTTGAGCACCTGTACCATTTTGAGAGTAAGTACTCATCATAGCATTTGCAGGATCTTCAGGAGTTCCTGCATCTTCTGGTTCTGTCTGCTGAGGAGACTTTGCAACTTCTATTACAGGTGTATTTACACCATCTATAACCTCTGTGTTATTCATTACTATCTCCCTCTAAGTTAGCTCCGTTTGCTCCAACAAGTGCAGCTCCACCAACTCCATACATCTGTATCTTAGCATCTTTTAGTTTTGCTTTGAGTTTATCAGTTAGATCTATCTTCCAATACCACTCACTACCATTAGACTTATCATTAAAATACTCAAGATCTTCAGCTTTCTTTCCATCCCAAAATACTTTAGCACCTGTAACAGGCTCACCATCTTCAAATCTAGCCATGTAAGGAGTCTCACCTGTAGCTTTTTGAATAATTCGTGGCATCTCTTTATCGTAGGCTTGACTCATCCCTGTTGTTGTAGATATGCTACTGCCATTTTGAATATGACCATTTATCCAACCAAAGAAACTTTTACCATCTTTGATACTTTTTGTGACATTATCAAGTAATACAAGTTTCTCATACTGAGTTCTATTTTCCATAGGAGGTGAAGCAAGATCAGCTCCACTCTCATTTATATACTCATCAAGTTTTGATATTTGATCATGGTATTCTCTCATTTTAAAATCATGATCTTTCATCTTGTCCGAATAAGGCTTATACTCTCTCTCTGCAGCAACAACTGCATCATCAACTTTCCAAGCATTTTTCAGCTCATCCGATCTATCTGCTGCATCAACCTCTTTTCTGTGGAGATCTATCATCTCCTCAGCTACATCAGCATCTTTTACTTCTTCATTTCTTATTTTTGATCTTAAAACAGATCTTGCATTTGCTGCAGCATCTTCTTCTTTTTTAAGCTTATCAATCTCAGGCTGCACTTTATCAAGATAATCTTTTTTGGCTTTAAATATTTTATCTCTTATCACTGCTTGTTCTTCACGAGTAGTTGCTACAGACTCATCAAGTTTTGTAGCCTGTTTTGATAGATCATCTATTTTTATTTGAGCTGCAGCTTTTTCTTCTTCAGTTGGAATATGTACTCCACCACCCTGAGATCTCCAATCCTGCTCCCACTGACTCTGTACTTCTTCAAGCACATCGCCCTCAGATCCATCAGGAGCTTTACGAGTTTTAATCCTTGCATGAACTTGAACATTATCCTGTCCGTACTCCATACTATTTCCATAATCTTCACCAAGATGAGGCTCTTGATGAAGTGGTTTATCTGATACAAAATCTTCCATCTGATAGACTTCCATTCTATAATCTTGACCACCATCTATAGTATAGTTTTCAAATGAGTTGGAGTCTCCACGACCTCCCATATCTGCTTCATAATCATCATACATATTATTCATTACATGATCTACTGCATCTTCAACATCATCAAATACTCTTCCATCTTCAGCTTCATAAACCCGCTTAGAAACATACTGATCATAGAACGATCCATCATCCATAGCTAAATCAAATGCAGCCTCTCGTATCTCGTTCTCATCAAAATCAGGATGATCCTCTCTTGCATTAACTATAAAATCATCAGCATAGTTATCAAGGAACTCCTCTTTAGCACCTGACCAATCCATTCCATCAGCATAATCATCATTAACATCTACATATACATCATCATCATAAGTAAAACCTACTTCACCTGTTTGACCTGTAGCATCATCTTGAAGTTTTATACCATAACCCTGCTCACCTGTAGATACTTCTTCGCCATCGTATCTTGAAACATAGTCACTCTCCCACTCATCACGACTTAGCTGTGATCCTGTGAAGTCCTCTTGAGTATAAACTCTCTTTTGGATCTTATCAGGTCTGCCATATCTTGAATAAATATCTTTAAGCCCCCCACCTGTTACATAAGTTCCTCCGTATCTATAGCCTAACTCCTTAGAGATCCCTGAGGCATCTATTTCACTCTTCTTGACTCCTGCCTTGACTAATGCCTCTATCGCAGCTTTAGGGCTTGCATACTTAGCATCATCAGCTATATTATTTACCTCATGCTCAAGCTTAGAGTAGAACTGCTCATTAAACTCTTCTTGCTGAGTGATTATCTTCTGAGCTTTAGGAGTTTTTTTCTTTTCTTTTGTGGGGTTAATAGTCTTGAGTGCTGCTATGATCTCCTGTTTCTTTTCAGGATCTGCATATCGCATCATGGCATTAAGTTTTTTCTGTTTGGTTTTTAAGTTGTCACTGCCTCCTGCAACATCTGCAGGAGTAGCTTCACTCATTTTTGGTGCAGGTAAAAGTTTCTTATCCTGTGGTGCTACTTTGTTGTAGTACTTGTTTTGGATGTCTTTGACTCTGCTCCGTAGATCTTCTTTCCTACGAAAGTTCTCTCCCCTATCGTTGAGCTGTCTGCTATCGGCTTGTCCTGTTGTTCCTGTGGTGTTCTCATTCTGAGTCCGTATTTCTTGTCTTGCATTTTTTAGTTCCTCCCAATTTGGAATAGCTAACTGACCATCAATATCTGCAATATCAATGTCTCTGTTAAGCTTCATGTCTGACATTATAGCATCAACTTTATTAACTAACTCTGATCCTTTACTTGCATTGTCTGATATACCAAGTACTTTAAAGCCATCACCTGTAGCCACAATAGCATAATCATCACCCATTTTATTTGCTATGTTTATCATCTCATCATCAGTTATAGCACCGCCTGAAACTACAAAACCATTTACATCATCAGGTACTGATCCATCAGGCATATTTTGTCTCATAGTTACAGTGTTATATCCTATGGCATCCTGCTCTAAAACCTCTGCAAGTTCCATAGCTGTGTTATGGATCTTTGCTTTATACTCAGGAGTTGCACCACCTTTAGGGATCTTGATCTCGTACTGAGTAGATGGATTAACTCCACCCTCCCATAGTCCTGAAGTGTCTGATTTATTTACAACCTCAAGGCCATTATCAGCTATGATCTCATCAGCTATAGGTTTGATCTCAGCATGGTACTCAGCTTTAAGATCAGGGTTATTATCTAAGTGAGTTTTAAAGTCTGATCCTGTAGTCTGTGCACCTGTAATACTCTCTACTGACATATTAGTTGTTTTAGGTTTTGCTCTCTTTGAGAACGATGTTAAATTCTCAGCTATATCTGCATCTGATACAGGAGTCCACTCATTAAGATCTACACCTGTTGTAGCATCTTGACCAAGAAACTTAGCATTTGCCTCTTCTTGATTTTTGAGCACCTGTAGCCCTGCACCTGTAGGTATTCTCTCAGTAGTGTTATTTGGTACTACTCCAAGCTTTGCAGGATCTGTAAAATCTCCTGTAGCAGCTCTCACTAAAACATCTGTAGCAGCTATGTTAAAATCTTCTGCAGCTTGTTTAGCATCTACAGGTATTCCCATATCTTCAAGGATCTTTATCTGTGTTCTAAATGCTACATCTTCCCACTCTAAGGCTCTCTGAGCTTCAGCAAGCGAAAGGCCTTTATATGTCTTTGGATCATTTGGATCATAAGGATTTTTTCTGTCAAATGTAAGTGCACCAAATCTTCGTGAGTCACCATACTTCTGCTGCATGAAGTGCTCAGTTAAAGCATGAGATAGTTCGTGCACCTGTCTCCATGCTTTTGTGTACTCTGGATCAGCAAAACTTCCATGAGTATCATAAGGATCATATACCCATATATTACCATCTTGATACCCTTGCTTAGTAAGTGCCTGTCTGTTCTTAGGTGCTTTTTCAATTACAGTAGTTCCTACAGTTTTTCCTATGCTCTCAGGATCTGCTGAGAAGTACTTAAAATTAAAACCATACTGAGCTGCTACATCTTCCACGAGCTGAGGATTTTTCTGTAGCTTTTCAAGCATCATAGGCTGCAGCATACTCTCTGTATTTTCACCTATAACTCTCTCAAAAGTCTTATCAAACATAGTTGCTGCTACTTCATCAAAGGCATCTTTATTTCCCTCTGAAGCAAGCTTAACTGTTGCAGGATCTATCGCCTCAAGATCAACTGCTCCAAGCCCTCTCTCTCTCTCGTGGTACTCATCAAGAGCATTTATGTCTTGAAGCACTGACTGAGCATCTTCATCTCCTGCAGCAGCATCCTGTCTCACAAGTCTCTTATCTACAGTGCCCTCTTTTGAGATCCACTTCTGCATCTTCTCACCTGCATACTCAAATGCCTCTGGAAGATACTTACCTGCAAGTGCACCAAAACCTGTGCCTATAGCAACATTAGTTCCAACTGCTGTAGCATCATAACCTTGACCACCCATCTCACTTATTCTCTGCTTTCCATGCTCAAATGCACCACCATAAGCACCACCCTCTATAGCTCCTGCACCTGCATTTGAAAATGCTACTCTCTTGAGTGTTTCAAACATAGTCTTTTTAGCAGCCATTTTAGCAGCCTCTTTACCTGCAAAACCCCAACCAAGAGTAGAGATCCCAACATAAGTAGTTACATCTGTTCCCATATAGGCCATAGCTTCACCAAGTCCACTCATAGTCCACTCTTTAGCCTCAAACATCTCCATCATATATAAAGCACTCTGAGCCTCCTCAGGAGACATTTGATCTACTTGATCTACAAAACCATACAAGTTCTCTTTTGATGGATTATAGAGCACATTGTCTACCTTTCGCATAAGGTCTATGCCATACTGAGTAGCCTCTTCATCAGTTCCTGTAAAATCCTCACCTCTCATAGATCTATACATCTTCTTTGAAGCATAACCAAAAGTCTCATCTTTAAGCAGATCTTCTTCTTTTACATCTTCTATGTTAGAGCTTATAGCAAGTGACATATTTGCAGTCATTTGATCTTCATCATACTGATACTCAAGAGGAAGTGTAGCTGCTGAAACAACTTCTCTAGTTACAGTGTTATCCTCAGATACTACTGTTCCCTCTTGATCATAAGTACTTAACATCGCATCTGGAGAGTTCCCCATCTTTGGAGAAGATTTTGGAGATCCTCCAGATGGAGACTTTGCAACTTCTATTACAGGTGTTACGACACCATCTACTACTTCTGTTTGCATTATTTACTCCATTCTACTGTGTTAAATTTTATATCACCTGTCTCACCAAAACGATCTGCAAACTCAGCCAAACCTTTGATGTAGTAAGCTGACTTTGTTTTTCCTACCTGTCTCTGATAAGACTCTATTCTGCCCTGTAGTGCCTCTCTTCTTTTTGTTTGAACAACATCAGAAACACTTTTGTTTTTCTCTAAGGCCTCAGCATCAGCAAGATCTATAGATGCCTGTGCATAGTGCATAGCATAAGACTCTCTCTTTGCAGGATCAAGCTCTTCCATCTCAAATATAAACGACTGATAAGCTTTAGCATAAGCTTTGAGATCTTTCTCTTTCGTGAGTCCTGCAAGCATACCTGCTTGAGCTATCTTATACTGATTTCTAAGCATCTCTATAGCTGCACGACCTTGAACAGTAGAAGTCCATTTGCCCTCATCAGATGCCTGATAAGTTCTAAGCTGCTTGATGTACTTCATCTTATCTTCATTAGTCATAGGCTGTATGCTCATAATGTCTTGAACACTTAGAGATGCCATATTTTGAACAACTCTAAGTTCTACACTTGTATCTGTAAATGGAGCACCTTTATCAAAAACTTTTTTAGAGTATGTCTTATGTTCTGCAGGAGTTATGAGTCCACTACTAAGTGCAGTATCTACATCTTGAGATGTAAGTGCACCTGTAAGCCATGCCTCATCCATATCTTCTTTTAAAGCTATAGATTTTCTCTCTTTATCTGCCTCTTCTCTTTTGATCTGATCATCTTCAAAACCATGTTTCTTCGAGAGTGTAGAGTACATATCGTCTATCATCTCATTGATCTCAGTTGGAGTAGCATCTTTAAAGTTTGGACTCTTCTTAGCTTTTTCTCTAAAAGTACTTATGTATTCAGCACCCTCACCTGCAGCCATCTTGTTTCCAAACTCATTTTTAACGACTGCTTTTCTTACTCTTTTTCCAAGTATCTTCCACTTTGTCTCTATACCTTTTACACCTATCTGCTGAGTGTTATACATAGATCCAAGTGTAGCTCTCATACTTGAGACTGTAGCACCTATAGCATCCTGATTTCCACTTACCATAGCAGATATATATTCATCTTCTAAAAGTACCAAGGCCTCTTCATTCTCTTTGATCTGGATGTTTCTCTGAGCTGTAACGAACTCAGCAGTGATCTTTGCATAAGCTGCATCACCATACTGCTGTGCTGTGTCACTTACTACTGCATCGACATATCCATTTTGATCAACATCTAATGCAGCTTTTTTGTAAGTAGATTTCTGAGCATCCCAATCTTTTATGAAACCCTCTGGAGAGTACTTATTTTTAGCGGCTATTCTGCTTACATTTTGTTTAATGTTTGTAGTAGTATCTGAGATGTATGCAGTCTTAGCAGCACCATCATAGGCCATCCCATAGATCGTTCCCTCTTCACTCAAAGAGAAGTCTCCATTTGTGACATCTACGACTGCCTGCTCTTTAGCATTTTGGATCATCTTTTGTGTTCCAAGCTGCACTGCTTTACCACTAAACTGATTTAATCTTTCAAGAAGTGGGAGTGTGCTTTGCACTGCAGTGTTTACAGTTTGTGCTGCAGCTTGCTGAGATGTTGAGTCAAACTGAGGTGCAGTCATAGCACCTGTTGTAGTTCTGCCCTGTTGATTTAGTTGCATACTATCCCCTTACTTCATCATAGAGTAAGATCCTGCAGCACTTGCTACACCACCTACTGCACCAAATATTCCATTCATCATAGCTGCATCTGCTGCTATCTCTGCCTGTTTTGCTTTACTTCTCGCTGAAGATGCACCACTACGAGCAGATATATTTCGCATTTTACCCTCTCTTCTCATGAGGCTTGCATCCTGTTCTGCAGCATATCTGTTTGCATCTGAGATAGTTGTGTTCTCACCTGTCTTACCCATAGCAGTCATGATCGCTACATTTGCAGACTCGCTCTGGTTATACTGCTCCATACGAACATTAGCTCCTGCTTCAGCATTTAAAAGCTCTTGTTCCGCTTGTATATCCATAGCCTCTGCACTCATCCCATATCCACCTGCTATAAGTTGCTGAGATGTTTGAGTTCCAAAACCTTGAACAAGAGATGCACCTGCTTGAGTAATTCCTTGACCAACTAGCCCATAGTAAGCATAGTTATTTAATGCCTGATCTGCCATAGCAAACTCCTTAGTATTTTATTTCTGTTTCGATCTGAAGTAGAGTGAAAGGCATAGGAATATCCTGTGTGATCTCTACACTGTTATGATAAGCATACCCTAAAAGATATACTTTTTTTACACCTGTATAAGGAACAAGTTGTCTACTAAAATCCATAATGAACTTTCGATCATTTACAGTATAGTTTTCAACCTTAATCCCAAGTGTTTTGTAAACATTTAGTTTAACACTAACAAGTCTTTTTTTCTCATTAAAGATCTGTCCTGCAGTAGTTGAAACATTTAAATTTACTGTTCTTACTCGTACTGTAAACCCAAAACCTGCCTCTAAAAATGAGTGGTTAGTATCAAAAGATAACTCTAACTTATTTCCATTTACTACAGGTGTATCTTCGCCCTCATAAAACAAGTTTCCTTTCTTACTGAGATCTCTATAGTTGAGAGCTGCAGATGTAGGAAGAGTCATAGTTGTATTTATGTTTGCAGATGGAACTACATATATCTCTACATGATCCTCTGGAGCTTTAATAAATGTTATACTATTAGATCCTACATCATAAGATGGCTGAGGATTAGCAAGAACATCATCAAGTAAAACCTCAAATAATCCATCTGTAGAGTTCTCAAGAGCAAATGTTCTGGTTACATAATCACCCTGAAATATATCTACTCCCTGCCCTTGTTTATAGTAGTGATCAAGCAGCACATCTTCATCACTTTTTTCTATGTAGTATTTAATGTTTCCAGATGTATCATACCCACGAGCAACTAAAACATAAAGAGTCTGATCAACCACTGTTAGATCTTTATATAGCCCCTGTGTAGTCCACTGACTCCATCCCTGTATCTGCTCAAGTCTCATAGTGTTGAGCACTGCCATAGTTCCATCTTCATTTAAAACATAAACGAGATTAGCTATATCACTTCCAGATCCCTTAGCTACTGCCATTCTTTTAACTTTTTGAGTTAAATGATCTGAGAGAAGTGAGATGTTTGGAGATACATAAGCATCCTCTTCAAGAGAGTATATAAACTGTCTCACTGCTGCCTGACTTCTATCTACAAAATAAGTAGCACCATCTATATTTACAGTGTTTGTTCTGTGTGCTCCATACCCTGTCTGTCTCTTCCATGAAGATGTAGCAGGAGTTATAGGAGATGCAGGGTTATAGTACTCACCACTCTCTGTAAATACCTGAAGTGTTCTAGTAGATGTCATAACTGTAATATCATCAAATGTACCACTTGAGATCGTGTCAAATATACCCATATCTGCTGCACCATCACCAAGATTAAAATCAAAATAATCATTTATGATAGATCCAAATACTGTAATAGGTTTTGATCGTGTTCCACCAAAGAATAAGCGGCCTTGAAAAATAGTAACTGTTTTAGGATAACCACGAGCATCCGACCATATATCCTCATAAGTGTTGTCTGCATCCATCTCTGGAACACCTGCCCCACTTACTAGCTCAATGAGTGCACCATTTATAGGTGCAGTGGTAAAAGTTATCTTACCTACATCTTTATCATACACATAAGCTGTCTCTTTAGCACCATCAACATATACTGTAAACTGTGGAACTGTATAGATGAGTATAAACTCTTTCTCAGCTCCTGTTCCTTTGAAGATCTCTTTTTTACCAAGATAATTGTTTGTGTAGTCATAGAGTGGTATGTTTTTGAAGTGTATAAAATCAATAGTCCAATCAGTCTCAGTAGCTCCACGAACAAGTTTTAAAGGTGGGAAGTCTGGATGAACTAAGATCATCGTATCAGCATACTGTGTTACATCCATCTCTCTGAGCTGACTTGCTGTGATCGCAATACTTCCACCAAATGCAGATGAAAATGCAGATGAAAATGATGAAGAAAAAAGATTTACCATATCTTCTTCATATATCAAAAGATCATCTTTGATAACATAGAATTTTGATGTATCAAACACTATGAGATACTTCTGATCTATATTAAAAACAAATGGCTCAAGTCTAGCCTCTTCAGATAAGAAGAACTCCTGAGCAGCATAGCCAAGTGAGCTATCTTTACTTCTAAGAATAGGCACTGTTCCTGCTCTTCTCTTGAGTCCACCATGAGGCATAAGAGTTATGTTCTCTCCTATATCAAGTGCATTGTAGTACTTAGCTATATCTATGCGGCCTGCAAGAGTTGGTGCTATTACACCTGTAGTAAATGAGCTTTGAACTACTTGAGATTTAGGCATCTGACTATCTCCATCTTCTTCCACCTGAACTTCCACCATTTCTCATGGCATAAGGAAGAGCAGCAGCAGCAGAAACACCTCTCATAGTATCTTCTTTTGAGTCAATGTTTTTGGCTTTTCTAAATGCTTTTTCAGCGATCCCATAATATAGATCTGCATTAGTAGCATTTTCTGTTACAGGTATAGCCCATTTACTAGCAAGATGAAACTCAAATGCTTCTCTAAACAAAGGAGGGAAAAAAGACTCATCAGGTCTATGCATATAGTCTATATCTAGCTCTTTTGAGTCTGAGTATATTTTATCGCCAACGATCTCATAGTCACTCACTCTACTAACTGTAATAACTCTTATATTATCTGTAGGAAGTTGGAACATATACTGCCATCTGTTAAGTGGTTTTTCAGTGAGTAGGTTTAGCTTCACCTGTTTTGTAGCAAAGTTCCATTTGTACCCACCAAGAATAGCAAGCAGTGTAGTCTCATAAAAACTATTCGCTACTTTAGCACCTATCCCATCATCAGAAAAGCTTGAGATCACATCATGGCCTAGTAAAACTAGAGCATTTGAACATATACTTATAGCGACTGTTGTATTCATACTAAATCCTTAATCAATTACATTTAAAACTTTGTTAAAAGCTCCATCTCTATCACAATCACAATTACACTCAAACTCTACAGTAGCTTTACAGTTACCTTTATCTCCTAAAGAGTGCAGGGTAGAACACCCCGATAAAACCAATGCAAAACCCATATAAAATATATGTCTCATTTTAATAATCTGACTTTCTATCTACTGTTATATTCAAATATTTAACTACTAATGTATCGCTAGCACTCTCACATTTAGCTTCTATTATAAGATTTATGTCCTGTTCTGTAGAGTTTTCAGATGGATAAGCATAATAAAAAATATTATCATCTGTAACATCTTTTGTCTCTTTATTCCAATAGCTCCAATTTGAACCGTTATCAGTGCTAAATCTAAACATAGCACTTCTACCTGTTGTATCATAATTAAATGTCATAGATAAACCATATTCCATAATTCCAGATGGAGCTTGATTTATATCAAGTCTAGCTACTTCTATATATGTATCTTGACTAATTGTCCTAGATGTTGGCATTTTAAAATACTCATAAAACTGCTTATTAATGTACCATTGTTCTGATATGAGAGTTTCCCCTGCAACTTGACAAGTACCATCACTCATCAAAATAAAATCTGTTAAAACATCTCCTGTCGTTTTGTCTTTCAGGTAAAGTGCAAATGTTTGTAAACTCTCTGAATATAACATCTCTACAACTAAAATACCTGCACTCTCCACTCTCATTGATGCCATATCTCCTGCGGAGTTCATCTTCATAGCAAATTCAGGATTATCTCCAACTAGCTCCATTTTTCCATCTACAGGAAAGTTCTCTGCAAGTGTAAGAACTGAATTTACTATATCTCTCATATCTTTAGCAGATATATCACCCGTAGTGTTATCAGGTAAAAGTGCTGCCATTTGTGCTCTAGTTAAATTTGCCATGAAATCACCTTAGTTTAGAATAGGTGTTGCTTCAAAACCTATGCTATTTCCAACATTTGATTTATAAAATGCTGCTAGTACTGAAGAGTTATGTGATAGTTCATATCTATTTTCATCATCACTCCAAATAAACACAAAAGTATCTATCTCTCCTGAATAAACAATCTCTATAGCATCAACATCTACAATTTTAACACCATCAAAATCCATAGCTCCTGAACCTATCTCTCCATTTACAAAAAATGATGAAACTTTTTCACCACCTACAGTTAATGGCTCAAGTGTTCCATAGCCTGCACCTGTACTAAAACCATAATTATCACCTGAATTTCCTACTTTAGAGCAGTATGAAGAACCACACCCACCTGTTCCTGACGAATGAAAACCTGCCTCTATAGTAATCTCTTTACCTGTAACACTATCTCTTATTAGTGCTGTTTCAACAAATCTTCCTGCAGGAAGAGATGTAATAGCTGTAAATGGCTCTAATAAAATATCCAAACCTGTACTATCTAACTTTATTGTCGCTGCTTCAATGAGTCTAAATGACATGGTAATCCTTTTAAAATAAACTAAAACATACCCTCCGAGCTTTTCAGCTCTTACCAAGAGGGTACTATTTAACTTACTAAGCTACTGTTACAGGTGTAACATTAGCTGCAGAAGTAACACATACATTTTCAGTAGTTGCTCCATCTGTTAAAGTGATCACTGCACCTTTGTTTAAAACAAGTGCTGCATCATTAAAAAAGCCTGAAGCTTTCATAGCTGCTACATCATCCCATGCAGTAGTACCATCTGCTTTAAGGTTTGCACCATAAACAAAAGTTCCTACACCTGTACCTGTTGCACTTGTGTTTGTAAAAGAGGGTAAGTGAAACCCTGCTGCTGTTGCTGTTTTATTTGCCATAATTTAGCTCCTTATGCTGTAATTTTATATTGAAAACGGATAACACCATCTGCATCAGCGATACAAGCACCACCCTTGAACTCACCTGTTGATAACCATGATCTTTTATCAACTGACCATTCAACTGTAGTATCAAGTTCACGACCAATAGCCTCACCAACTGCTCTACGATCCCAAGCATAAGCTGACTGAACACCTGCAGAAATAAATGGAAGTCCACCCTCTTTTCTTTTAGATCCGATCTTCTTAAACATGAAGCCCATGAACTCTGAGATCTGACCTGTTTGAAGTGCTTTAACACTTGCATAATCAGAAGAAGTTACTTTAGTCTCTTTAAGTAGGCCATTAAAACCTGCAGGAGTCATAGCAATAAATCTCTCACCCTCTGGAATTTCCATATCATCCATAAGTGTACTCATCTCGATTAAAGTATCAAGACTCATCTGCTTAGTATCATCACCAACAACAACACCACCAAGAAGATCTCCAATAGGAGCAGCAGCCATAGCATCAATAGCGATCTGATCTCTTCTACGACCTATAGCACCTTTTGTAGTTGTAGCTAGCTCATTAACTTCATCAATAAGAACTTCAGTTTTACCGAAAATATCAGTATATTCTGGAGCTTCCCAATCTGTAAGATCACACTCATTATACTTGTGACCAACACCCATAGGGATCACATCTGAAGATGGAGCACCTCTTTCATGTGCAACACCTGCACCCATTTTGTTAAAAGTTGCTTTTTCCCCTGTAACACCTGTACGAGTTCTAAAACAACCACGAAGAGCACCCATTGACTGATACTCATGTTTAGTTGCTGTATCAAATGCAGTAACTGCTACATTGTTTAAATATCTTGACATATTTATTTCCTTTGAAAGAATTTTTTTTGTTGCGGTTTTTAAGGGTGTTTGGACTCAAAGAAGTCCAAGCCAAAACCTAAGTTCTGCTTGAAACTCGCTCTGAGCCTCTTGTAAGGAGGGTGTTCGTTGCTAGTTTCGTAAAACGATAAGAAAACTATACCATAATTTAACCTAAATAAATGCTTAAACTATGATACACCATGTTGCTTGTTGTACTTTTCTATCTGAGCATATACCTGTTTAGCATACTCTGGAGATGTTTGCATGAGTGGCATACCTGCACTATCTTTTTTGTTCATAGCAGTAGATAGATCATCTTGAGATATAGGATCTTCTCCTACAAAATCACCGCTATCTGGATTAACTTTACCCTCACCAAACTTAGCTACAAGTGCCTCAAGTGCCATAACACCATCTGCAGAAGTTCCTATGTTTTGATACTGAGCTGCTAGATCCTCACCAAATATAGCTGTGAGCTTTGCATTAGTGTTATCTATTCTGATCTGTGCATCAGCACCAAGTTTACCCATCTCAGCCTCTTGATGAGCCTTAGCATTTTCAGCCTCAGCAGATCTTATAGTAGTGAGTAGTTCTGAGTAACCCTCTTGAGTGAGTCCTTGATCTTTACCCCATGATCCAAGAGCATCCATTACAGGTGAACTATAACCCTCAAAACCCTCTATCCCATCATAGTCTCCCTCTGGAGCACCTGCAAAACCTTTGAGCTTATCTTCCATAGCCTTAGCTTTTTCAGCAGTCTTAGTGTGCATAGTGACTGCCTCTTTGTAGCCTTTCTCTAACTCTTCAGGAGTTTTGTATTTACCTGCTAAAAGTTCTACACCATCACCATTCTCTCCACCCTTAATTATATGCTCACCATTATTATTAGTAGTTGGATCACCACCCTCATTATTTTCACCACCACCTGCAGCAGGAGCATCACCATCACCACCTGTAGGAGCTTCACCACCCTCTTCACTATATAGTTTACTATATAGTAATCTCTTTAAAATGTTCATTATTTTTCCTTTCTCATGTTATTTAATATCTCGTGGATTATATATGCTTGACCATGTTGAAACATGATCTCGTTTGGTGTAGAGTTTGCTGCAGGTACATGGCCTATATATTTATTTACCATGTGTTCTAACAAGGCTTGACCATTATCAGTCTCAAATACCATGCGATACAGATCAGCGATCTCTTCTTGTTTTACATTTCTTTTCTTGAGTGCTGCATCATCTATCTGCAGTCTCTCATGTAGTGGTTTGTATTTTACTTTTTCCATTTGTTCTCCTTAACTGAACATGGTGCTCTCAAAGAGGTTAAGGCTCTAAGAGAGCATAACTTTACTGAGCAGGTGCTACATTTGGCTGACTTGCATCAGTCATGGCTTGCTGACCTGCTAGTGCTGCACCCTGCATACCTGCAACTGCTTTTTCTTCCTCAGCTTTGTTTCTCATCATAGATGCAGGAAGTCCTACTCTCTGTGACACAAAATGAGGGATCTCTTCTATCTTAACCTTAGCATATGTTATCTCTTGAGGCAGCCCCTCCGTATACATCATGAACTCCTGTAGACTCAGCAGCTCTTCAGCATCCTGAACTCTAGCAGCAGGAGATGTAAACTTGATCGTGATCTCTTTACCATTTATTCTCAGTGGTGGGATCTTTCCTGCTTCAGATAAAACATGAACTATTCTAGCAAGTAGTGGCTCAAGGAACTCCGCTTGAAGTCTACCATAAGCACCATGAGCTGTCTGTTTTCTGTCATTCTCTCTCACACTCATCTCATAAGCAGTGCGAACAGGAGTCTCTTCTATATTTCCAAAAGACTGAGACTGCATAACATCTCTCACCTCACCTTGCATCTCTTTGATCTTCACATCTGTAACATTGAAGTTTGTGCCTATATCAAGAGGTCTTATAGATGGTGAGTCATTTCTATTTGACTCTACAGGTAAGATCCCAAAAGGCTCTATTCGGATGTTATCAAGAGAGAGTGCATCATCATCAGATACAGTGTAAACTCCTGCAGCATTTATACCTACAGATACATCTTCATAGTAGCTGATCTTGTTAAGCTTAAGGATCGTTCCTATGATGTTAAGAACTCTTCCATCACCAAAGGCCTGACCTGCAAGAGTAGACTCTCTAAACACAACATAAGGTGAGCTTACTCTCTCTTTATCCATAAGTGTAACACCTGAAGATGGATAGAGTAGCACATGATTATATGTTCTCGTTTTGACATTAAAAACAGTACCCTCTATGAGCTGTAAGAACTGCTCAGGGTTATCCTGTATAATCTTCTCTATGAGAGCAGTCAAGGTGGCATCAGGGTACATATCCATAATGCGATTAGCTTCGAGTTTAAATTTTCTCCATACTGTTCTGATCTTACCATCACTTGACCTTTCTGGTATTAGTTCCATCATAGGAATAGCTCTAAAATTAAGAGATGAACTGATCCCATCTCCCTCCTCAATTATAAGTGCACCTGTAGAGATCCCAAGATCTTTAAAAGCTTCATGAGTAGCAGCTAAGAAGTTTGAGTGGTGTATATGATCAAACACTACATCAGTAATATCTTCAAGCTGTCTATTTATATCTTCATGCTGCTCTTTAGGTATTTCACTTCCTGCCTCAAGCATAGCCCATGTTTTCCAAGATGGTACGATCTGAGCTTGAGTTCTGTTTGCATACTTATTTAAAGCGATCTTTGCTGTATCATCGTACACTGTAGGAGTTCTATCAAGTGTGTTAGCCTGCCCCTCATATCCATCGACCTGAGAAGATGGCATAGCATATCTATAGCACTCTTTAAGATCCTCAAGGATCATGCTCTTCTCAGACTCAGCCTTTGAAAACCTTTTGTGATATGTTCTATAATCAGCCATCATCTTCACCAGATACTACAACTTCATCAGCATCACCAAACACTGCATCAAGGATCATCTCTTCAAGTTGTGGCCGCTTAATATTTGGATTTTTCTTAACACCATTGTTAGCAGCACTGTTTAAAAGCTCCTGCCATTTAAGAGCTTTAAGATGAGCAGCAACTTCTTCACGAGTCATTGTCTCCTCTTCAAAAACATTCTCAGGCTCTTCTTCAAACATCTTCACCTGTGCAGGATTTTCTCTCTGTTCTGCTTGAGCTGTTTTTGCATTATGATTAGGCTTAGGACTGTTATCTACAGGCTTATCCATCAGTGCATCAAGATCAGCTTTACCAAAAAGTTCACCCTCTGGAACACAATTACAAGTTAAATCATCTGTATTGTAAGTATTGTTTGGAGCAACACGAGTAGTTCCACCACATCCATCACACATTATGTCTGATACTTTGCTTACTGTAAACTTCATTTTACTCTCCTAGCTTTTGTTTTTGGTTTGTACCAAGTATGCCTGTATCACCACCAGACAATAGATTTCCACCACCCATAGATCGTTTTTTTCTAGCCTTAGCTTTTGTCTCAGTTCTCATCTCTTGAGCATTGTTGATCTCTTTTGTTTTGGCCTGTTCACGAGCTGCTTCAGCTTTCATCTTCTCTTGCTCTTTTCGCTGTCTATCGGCCTCATCTTTCGCCTCTTCACCTGCTTCATAAGTATTATATGCACTTGCACCTGCTGCTGCTGCACCCACTACTGCTGCTACTGCTGCTGTTATCCCCATCACCTACTCCTTAATATAATATTGTTTTGGAACTTCATTTAACAATGCCTTAGTATCAAAACCACTTCTGATCCCTACTATATCCATTATTAAATGCACCCTATCTTCATCACCATTTACTACAAAATGCGGTACAGTATTATTGATCTCTACTATCTCACCTGCTGACATTCTACCCTCTTCACCATCTAATGTAAAGACACACTCACTGTTTGTTACTATAGGAATATGAACTCTATGAGCATACTTATATATCCCTGCTTCATCTATATGCTCCGCTATATCTTCACCTGCAAGTAAAGTAACGAGCATAAGAGATCTCAGTTCAACATGAGTATATCCATAGCCTATTCTTATTTTATCTATAGCATTTTCAACCTTTGGATAAAAAGTATTAAATACATTCAGATCACCAAAACCATCAACACCATCAAGGATATTATAGAGTCCTATGATGTTTCTAGTGTGCACCTGATTAGGCACTGACTCCCTGAGACTTCTCTTGCTAAAGTCCATATCAAGAGCTGCTGCAACAAGTCCTGAAAAATCTTCAACATATCCATATCTTCTAAAATTGCTTGACATCACTTAACCTTTTAGCAAGTAGTGTCTCTTTTGGAGCATAGCCAAGTCTCTCAAGAAAAGGAGCGAACTCATTTGTAAACTTTGCATGATGTGTGATCATATCAACACCAAGATCACCAAGTAGCTGCTCACTCTTACGAACTAGATTTACACCTATTCTACTCCCTCTTTTGTCACCTACAACATAAAACACATCTTCTATCGCATACAAAAAGTCTTTATAATGCAGGTTATTACTGATCACAAATGCACTGTAACCAACTATGATCCCATCTTCATCACGAGCTATTAACCACATAAACTTTCCTGCAGCATCCATCATTCTGTAAGCATCCCAATCAGGATTTAATCGCATATCTTTATCTGACTGTAACTCAACTCTATGATCTTCCAAAATAGGTGTGACTTCTTCTATGAGGGCATCTGTGATCCTCTCAACTTTGTAGCTTATTTTCATATTCCATTCCTGCTATGTATTCATTAAGTCGTTTTATCTCAGCCTGTGCTGCTTCATTCTTCTTATGCTCAGTAACAAATGCTATATACACCTGCTGCTTGCTCCATGAATTATAAAGAGTTCTCTCTTTTTTGTTCATCTTTAGATCACTCATCTCTTAAATGCCCTCCCTCCTGAAAATTTCTGGCCACTCTTTGCAAGTGCTCTGAACTTAGAGCTGCTGAGTAGTTCTTTACCACCACCCATTCCATTCACAAGGTACTCAAGAGCATTACACACATGAGAGTACTTACCTTTATCTGGCTTTTCAGCATACTTCTCTCCAGATACATTTACTCTTTTGAACTGATACCCACCATTTAATCCCTTTCGTAAGTTCTTACACCTTGATGAGATCATAAGTGCAGGCTGCCCATGTATGAGAGTGTTAAACATGGCCTTAACCGCTTCAACAACTATATCTGGTTTATTTGTAGGTACTAACTTGCAGTTGAGGCCTAGCTTGTTCCATACTTTGAGCTGAGTATGATCTGTAACTTGACCACGAGATCCTGCAGCTATATCTAACCAGATCATGTGCCTGTACTGTCCGTAATCTGCCTGCATCATACTCTTAACATACTTTCCAAACTCCATAGCACCAACATCATCAGATACGATCTCATCAAACACCACGAGTCTACCCATAGCATCCACTTGACCAAATACTACTGCTGAAGTTCTACCATTCTCACCACCACAAATAAGAGCGATACTCACATCTGGAGGCCTGATCTCTTTCTCATCAATACAATGCACACGATCATTGTACTCAGGATAAACAGGTTTACCTGTCTGAAGTGGTATGAACTTAACCTTAGCCATTACATCCACCCAATCTTGAGGCTTACCAAGCATATACTCACCATAGTATTCATCAGGTAAGTTCTCAAGGTTTTCAGCATCTGGATTAATAGATCCATCATCTAGCATAGCAGGAGGCTGCAGGAAAAGTTTATGGTTAGATGGTATGTTTTCTAAGAAGAGTTTATATACCCAATGCTCTTGATCAAAAGCATTACTATCAGCCCAAGCACATGGATGAGTAGCCTTAACACCCATAGTTGGAGATGGATAACGACCTAAACGAGATGTGACATTATACAGGGCGGCCTGTGGTAACTCTCGCAGCTCATTCAAGTAAGCATAAGTGATCTCAAGTGAAAGCAGTTTCTTCATGTCCTGCGGCTTATCTAGTGCACGAAATAGGATCTCAGCATGGACTTTGTCCTCCTCATCTTCATAGACTGCTGAGAGGTTACTCCAATTCATAACAAGATCATCACCAAACCACTCAACAAAACTCTTGATCGTAGTATCTTTAAGCTCAACTGTAGTGTTACGGATCACAACTGTGCGAGTTCTTTTCCATCCGTTCTTATCTGGCTCTTGCAGGTGGATGAGATAGTACCACTTCATGATGCTGCCAAGAGTTTTCCCTGATCCAATAGCACCGATGATGAGAGTTACAAATGTGAAGTCCTGTAAGAAGTTATTTACTGTAGGAGATGGATTATAGATCATATCATCTGGCTGCGGCTCATACATGGAGAACTCAGGTTTTGACATTAGACACTCGCATCTGTTCTCTGTTTTAAGTTCAAGATAAATTTACCTTTTACTTTGTGCTCAGTCTCAATCTTCTCAGCAGCATATAGTCCACCGATCTTGAGTATCTTATCTATAGCACTATTAGCTCCAGATGAGTCTTTCATCTCTTCCCAAGTATCATATTTATTAGATCTTCTCTGAGTACCCATACCAAACTCAGCTATATTCTTTAACCAATCTATCATCTCATCACGATCAATAGCACCACGAGCACGAGTCTCATCTCTGAGTTGTTCTATGTATTGTAGTACTTCTCTCTTATTTGCTATTCGATGAGCTTTTGCTAGTAAACTCTTACGAGTGCAGGTCTGTAGGCCAAATGCTTTAGTATAAGCAGTAGGATTATCATAACCTTTTGCTAAATACTGAGCAAAGTTTTCCTGATTAACAGTGAGTCCTGTGATAACTGATTTAGTTGATTTCATGCCCAAATGGTAACATAAAAATAATTAAAAGTAAAATGTAAGTAGTTTAAAGAGCCTTGAAGATAAGGCTCAGTGGGGATTAGTTAGTTCTAAAAGCTACAAGATCAGCAAGATCAATTTCATTACCATCATAGCTACTTAGTGAGTGGCCACGACCATCATATCTAGCATCTTTTTTCCATGACTCACTATCAAAGTAATTCTGGTATGCTTCATTTAACTCTGGTAAAATACACTCATCTATGTAACTATCTAATGACTGATCCCATGCCTCATCTGCCTCTTCTTCAGTACCTATAGCATACTCACCATTCTCAGTATTTATAACTGTTAAACCATAGTGCTCATAACTCTCAACTGTAAATCTTCCTAGTTCTTCTATAATTTCTTTAGCCTGTGTGTATGTAAAATCTTCCATAATATTATCCTTTGATTACTTTTCTAATTCTTGCAGCTTCAGCTCTATTATGAGCATCAACTGAAACTATAAACCCTGATAGAGCACCTAAAGCAAGTGGTAAAAAACCATAAGCTAAAAACAAAACAAAAAACACTATCGAAACGATGAAGCTAATAAGTTCTAAAGTTTTCATCTCTTACTCCTTAATTTATTTATACTGAAGTATATCTAATTGTCTGACAACAAGTCAAGCTTTTTGTGTAGAAGTTGTGTAAGTTGTGTGTAAGTAGTGTGTATATATAGGCTTATAGAGATAGATCATACTCTTTAAGAGCTGCAGCATCTTATCAACTGAGATACTTTTATAGATGATATTATTTTTAGATCTTAGTTCTTGCTGCTGCACCTGTAGTTCCAAGAGCATACCCCTTAGTGCATTAGTTTCCTCACCATCTTTAGCATTAAAATATGATCTGTATTTATCCATGATATTGATTTTTAGTAGGTATTTCCTGATCGTTTTTCTATCCATCTTTAAGCTTTTAGCTAATGAGCTTATACTCTCACCTGTACTGAATAGTTTTATGTGTCTACTGAACTGATCAAACTTAGATCGTGATCTCTTATAGCTTTGATGCTTTGCATTTTCTGCTCTGTTCATATCAGTAAGCTTCACTCTTCCTGCAGTACCACCATCATCATAGTATCTCTGTATGGCCTTAGCTTTGTATTGTACTTTTTTCCACTCTTTAGTGAACTGTGCACCATATTGTATTAGATCATCATACATATCTTCTATGCCTTGAGCATATAGCTTATGAGAGTAGATCCTAAGCTCATCAAAGATCACATCTTTATTTTCCATGCTGAGGCCTATATGCTTACTAATTTTCTTGTTTCTTCTTTTAAGATCATCAAAATCACATAACTTATAACTCACACCTGTTGTCTCGTGGTGAGAGTGATAAACTATCTTCATTAACTGAGAGTTCATATTTATTGTAAGAGAGTTTGCTATGTCTCGCAGGTACTCTTTTCCTGCTGCAGTAGTAAAGAAACCATCTATGTTAAATCGCATAATATTAGTTTCTCTGAAGTTGTTATTTGATGGTGGTGGTACATCTTCAAAAACAGAAGTGTCTATTTTATCATGATAGTATATTTCTATATATGCCAAATTTGTAGTTCCTTTTGTGTATTCACAAAAAGAGAGAAGAAGAGGTTAAGTAACTTATAAGTGCATTTCAAGTAAAATACACACAAGTTACACAACATAGCTTGAGACTATTTGTGTGAGGTCTTAGTCGCTTGCAGGCACTAAGACATTGAATTAGGTAACTTTATCTAATTTTAACTTAAAATAAAATCACACCTTAACTATTTTCCCTAAAACTTTTGATCCAGATCCTTTCCACATAGCATCAATCCAAATGCTCTTATATGTCGGTGCACTGCGACTTCCATAGGGTTGTCTCCTGAAGTGTCCTTTTTGCATCCATGTTTTATCACTAGATCCACGAGAACTTATATTGTTTTTTCCTGATAGTGTGTATGATGGCTGTGATAGATAAACAGTAGTAGTCACATGATCTGGAATAGATCTCTTTTTACTTCCTTTGTTTGCAACTTTATGAAGCAGCACTTTATCTGTTACTTTTTGAAACATACTTGTAAACATTATAATACTTATACATTTGTAAATAGTCTCTCTCATATCTTTACTCTCAGTTCCAAGAACACGATCTATCATCTGCTGCATATCAAAAACTGTTAAGATCGCATCTATCTCATCCTCTATGTTTTTTCCATCATCTAGCTTCATCTGGTGATAACGAGTTCCACCATCTTCAACTGTCTCAAATGTAAAAACTTTACTCTCACCATCAAAAAACACATGAACATACTCATATCCACTCCATGCAGCATTTGTAAGATCTATTGTAAATGCTTTGTATGGCATCTTCAGATCACTCACATCCATCTTCTTGATCGTTTTCTCACTCATGGACTCATTCCAATGCTCTGAGTCCTTGAGCTTTATGAGCACACAACCATTTTCCTGCACCTGTAGAAGTGTAGCGATCCTGTTTGAGTAAACACTGCACTCACTCTCAGTTCTCCCTGCACTAATAAATGTAGGCATGATCAGACTTTTAAACTCTTGAGTACCTGTAACCATCATTTTTTTCATCATGTCACGATCTGACTGTGCTCTATATATAGGGTGTTTCATGATATAAGCACCCCCACTTCCATTTTATGAGAGATGTTACACTCTAAATGATTTCGTATAAAAGTATAACTCATCTCAGTATCTTCTGAGAGCTGCAGTGCAGCATCAGCTAAATGAAACCTAGTGAGATCATCTCTACCCTGTTCTTTTAAAATTAACTTCGCCTGATACACAAGATTTTCAGTGCTTTGCTCTATAAGCTCATCAATCTCCTGTCTTGCTTTGATTAACTGTTCTAAATTAAATATTACCATCTCAAACTCCTGTGTTTTATTTCAAACAGTATATCAAGTTGTCTGACAATATGTCAAGGGTTTTGTGTAAAAGTTGTGTAAGTTGTGTGTAAGAAGCACACACTATGTAAGTATAGTGTGCTTTGTAGGGTTATCGCTGTCTGTTTCCATATCCACCATTAGCTGAGAGATCATAAGCAGGCTGAGGCTGCTGCTGATTAGTGTTATAATTGTTTTGTTGAGGCTGCTGCCCTTGCTGCTGATCTGCTTCAAAGAGTTGAAAAGATCCATCCCACCATCCACCTGTAGGAAGTGCATCTACATCTCCAAAAGTTTTCATCTGACCATCGTTTCCTGCCATCTCTACTGCAGATCCTATCTTTACCCATTTTGTTTTAGTCTGTCCAGACTGCTTATCCAAGTAAGGTTTTGCAACCATCATGTTAAATTTTTTCATCGTGTACCTTTTTGATTTTATTTTCTATCTCTTGCTGCAGCTGATCAGCTGCTTCTTCTATGCCAAAAATACTATCAGACGATATAGCATCACACCCTATATCGTGTAGTCTTTCGCTAAATCTTTTAAGATGCTTTACACACCTCTCAAGCTCCATGACACACTCTGCATACTCTTCACATACACCCATTATTTATCTCCAAGATCCTTAAATGCTGCATAGATCTTAGCAGCCTGTGATACTGTACACTTAGGATATTTCTTTACAATTATATCTAAAATTTTACTCTGATCATTTTGCTTTGCCATCATCTACCCCTTAGTAACTGCTTCAGTTATTTCACCTTCATCAAAGGCTGCTATATATCTATTAAATGCAGCTCTCTGAACATCAGATCGTTTGATCTTCAGTCCTGTAGCAGCACTTAACTCTTCAGCGATCTCTTCTAGCTTGATCTTCACTGATGCGATCACTCTCGTATCGCAGTTTACTTTACCTGTACTCATTCATAACTCCTTAGTTTATATAATATCCTGCTTGTCTAGTAATAATATCCTCAAAATTAATTGTACTAAAAGATAAATTATCGTATTCAAAACTAATATTTTTGCTTAGAATACAATTACTTAAATCAACAAATGAACTATCTCCATAATGAGCAGGTATTTTTAAAAAATATGGACTAGCAATAGATGATGATGATGATACTGAGTCAATAATGAATAATCGACATTCAACTCCAAAACAATCTAGTGCCCAAGATAGTTTCTTTATTTTTTTTGCTCTCATAGCACTTATCCTGTCTGTAACTGTTATCTCTATAAAATCAACAATCCTTAATCCTTTTTCATCCTGTAAAAAATTATATAAATTTGGAACATAATCACCTAAAATATCCAATAAATATTTAGCTTCACTTCCGAGATCACTATCGGCAATATTAATATATTTAATAAGGTTTGATTTAAACTGATACTTCTTAAATTCATATTTGTTCTTTAAGTTTATTGTAACTTCTCTTCCTAATTCACTTATCATCCTATAACTCTTATATCTTCAATCTGAAGTAGTCTCTAAATATTTTGTTCCATTTAGCTTCAATCTTCTTTCTAGCATCTTCATACCCTGATCCGACTATAGCCTCTCTAAGTAGTGCACTCTTTCTAAATGGATGCTCTATGTTTGTTGTCATTCTACAACTCCTACATCTATGATCCCTGCATCTTCAACTACTTGAGTTGCGATGTTCGTTAAACCTAAGTAAATATCACTCACATAATCTTTTGCAAACAAAGTAGCAGCACGAGCTTTGAGCATTACCTCTGGCATCACTCTCCACTTACTACCTTTTTTAGTATATAAACCCTCCTGTTTTGCTATCCAAGTTGAGTACCATGAGCCATAAACCATCTCACCATCGTTACCCATCATGTAAACTCTACAGTGCTGCTCACCCTCTTCATCTTTCATCTCATACTTTATGAGACTTGCAAACCTACCAGATCCATGTATGATCGCCCTGTAGAACTCAGCACTAAAACCAACATTACCATGCACTACATAGATGTGGTTAGCTATAGTCATCGCAGGTATGCCTGTCTTATTAGAGAGATCTATAGCAACAACTGCATTAGCTATGTTACCTCTCCAATCTCCTGAGATCACACTGCTCATAGTAAGCAGCTTTCCCATTCTCTGAGCAGCTTCAAAGCCCTCTTTACTTTCAAAAGGTGCAGTCTGTCTCATGAGCTGCATCTCCTGTGCTTTTTTTCTTAATGACATATCAAGTCCTTAACTTTAAGATAGCAAAGTATATCATGTTGTCTGACATTAATCAAGGTTTTGTGTAAAAGTTGTGTAATATGTGTGTATTGTAGTTCTTAATATTATCAGGTATAATTACACTGACAATATCAAGTTGAAGCTCTTAGGAACTTCTAGCCCTCGCAAGAGGGTTAATCTTCAAACTGATCTAAAAAGATCACTCTCTTAGCATTTTTACTATTCTCCATCTGATCACGAGTACATTCAAAAACACCATGTATTACGATCTCACCTGTTGGATGATCTATGGCAGCAGCCACTTCATCATCACTCAAACCATTAACACTTACTATATAACACTCAAGATTATCTATAGGAGTTCTTAGTACAGGATCATATTCGATCTCAAAGACTTTACACTTCATCAAAATCATCCTCAGTTAAATACTCAATAGGGAATACTGTTTTATCCCAATACATATAGATCACTCTACGAGCCTCTTCAAAAGAAACAACTCTACAGATAAACTCATCATCACATCTCATAATAAACCACTCATCAGTAGTCTCTTCTACAGTATATTTTCTCTCATTAATGTATGCTATATACTTTTTATTTATATGTTTATCAATCAAAACCCATCCTTTATTTTCTTACCCTCTATGATCATATTGTTTTTGAGTATAAACTTCTTACCTGCAAATGCAGATCTTCTCAAACTCACACCTGTATGAGGCTCAAGCTCTTTGATATATATAGATAAAATATCATCACCTGTATCTTCAAGTTCCCTGTACTCATCCGATGGTATGTGATCGCTAGTTGTAGCAGCCTGCATATCCTCTATAAGTTTCTCAGATATGTTACCATACTTTTTAAGAGGTGCAGCATAATATCCATAAATGAGTGCACAAAAATCTATCCCTATAATAGGTGATCTTGCACCATGAGCTTCAGTAGCCCTCACCCATAGTAACTTTTCAAACTCAGATGTAAATGCACCCTGCACCCTATCTCTCTTTGCTTCACCAATGATCAGCTTATGCAGTCGCTGCATCAACTTCTCAAGATGCTTACTTCTCTCATGAGGATGAAAGTTCTTTAAAAATCGCATCATAGTATGACCTGTGATCACTGCCTGTTGTCTTGATGTAAGTTTTGACTCTGGATCTTTAGTCATATCTTCATATCCAACTGAGCATTTTCACCAACATATCTTTTTATAAACTTTCTAAGTTCTTGAGCAGCACTACTCTCATTTATTTTTGAAACCTTTTTAAATCTATCCCATAGTTGAGAGTCAATATCAAAGTTTGCTTTAGTTCTATCTTCTGCCATAAAAAACCTCCTTTAAGGTTAGCCGATATTATACCATCATTTCACCCATATTACTAAATGGTTTACATAATGCTAATTCTCTATCATTGCTTTATTTTAGGGTTTTGGTATTTTTTGTTTGCTTTAAGTTTAAGCTAGAAAACTTAAACTTTCAATTTGTGGAGTTTGTGAAGTGTTGTGAAACTTAAACTTAAAGTTTTAAGTTAGTTTATTTGTGTAAGGTTATAGCCATTCTATAAACCCACCATCTTTTTTAGCTTTCTTTTTTCTCTTGTTCATCTTGCGAAAATATCTGAACATATCTATCAGCAGCCATAATAAAACCAAGATCAAGAACATGATTAAAAATAAGACTGCTGCTATGTTCATTATAACCCTCTTGCTCTTTTAATATCCATTAATAAAATTCTTATTGCTTTACTAAAATTCATTTTTTCACCTGTAGGGAAACTAGCCATGATTACTTCAGCGATTTTAATAATTTCTTTTTTATCTTTCATTGATAAATTAATATTCATTCTTATTAATTTATCGTCTTTTATGCTTGCTTCAAGATCAGCAGTATGAACACGAGTCATATCTGCAGTGCCCTTGCTTGCTGCTATCATCTCTTTCTTAGTCATTGTTTAACTCCTGTACTACTGCATCTACGAGTCTAACAACTGCAGCAGCAGGTTTTGACTCAGGAGCAAACTCACCTATACCTAAACCCATCCCATGACTATCTGAAAATATAGTGTAGTGTGGAACAGTTGGCAGCAGCTTGTAGCCCTCATCTGTTATGTACTCAAGCTCTCTCTCGATCTTAGGTCGTTTAGTCGCTGAGTGTGTGTTATTTGGTACAAACTGAACATTTAACTCAGATCCCAGATCCTTGAGTACCTTGAGCTTATCCATATAGTGAGTGTTCCCATCCATATCTTGAGTGCTCAGACTTGTAGGTACAACTATGATGTCACTGTAGATCATAGCAGCAGTAGCTATATCATCTATAAATCCACCCATATCTACTATCATGTAGTCCATTTCTTCACTCATATACTTTCCACTCTCCAGAACTGTCTCCATATCATTTGAGCTTACTATAGTTGTGATCTCTATTCTGCTAAGATCAAAAGAGTGGACTCTTCTGTTACAGAATTTAAGAGAAGTTTGTGAAGTATCATGATCTATGAGAAGTACTTTTGAGTGTGCTGCTAAAGATGCAGCTATGTTTGTGGCAATGGTACTTTTTCCAACACCACCCTTATTGTTTGCAATAACTATTATTTTTGACATATCAAATCCTTGTGTAATATTTGCACACATTATACACAAATAATACACAAATAATACACACTTTGTAAACAATTCGTGTGTAAAGTTATATTATTTAAAACTATTTCTTACGAGGAGAGTAATCAAAGTATACACTACAGTTTACATCTATACTACTAATATAATTACTTCTGCTTTTCTCATATAATTTCCTTAGTTTTTAATACCTAAACTTTTATAACTTTTGTTTCATATAGTTCAGATAATTTTTCTCTAGCAGCAGCTCTTAGAGTTACTACATCAACAGGTATAACTTTACTTGTTTCTGTAAATCTTACAACATACCAATCTGTTTCATTTAAGTATGTTCTAGCTTCCATAACTTCCAAAACTAATCTCTCCTCTGCTTCCAATAAAGCTATCTTTTTGGTATCAGGTGTACCATCTAAGTTGTAAGCTCTATATGTTCTACCATCTTTGTTGAGTTCACATTGAACCATGCCATTAACATCACAACTATTGCCATCAAACAAACTACCATTTTTATCCATAAATACTTTCATTTTGTTTCCTTTTAATTTTATTATCTTAACTCTGCCCATACTTCGGGATATGGAATACCATTAGATTCAATTTTGTATATTCCTCCAACTGGCACTATTATTGATATTGTTTCGGTATCAGCCTGTGGTTGAGCAGTCCAACCAAAACCACCTACTTTTATAGAATCAACTAAAAAGTAACCGTTTTCGGAGTCCCCATACCTACATCTTATAGATACTTGTATAGGCTTATTTGTATTGTTTGTATATGCAGTATTAAACACTCTTGCAGATAGTACATCTTGCCAAGTCTGACCATACCCAATACCTGTACTACCTGCAACTGTAGTATCTACATACTTCTTAGTAACAGCATCAAAATCAGATGCAGGTTCTTTTACTTTAAAGTTATTTGCTGAATCGCCAAACTTATTAGCTTTTGTAGCAATAGATGTAGAATTATTGTTTATAGCTGTAGTATTACTATTTATAGCTGTAACATTAGCATCAACCTCGCTCTTCTTAGCAAGGGCTATATTGTTATTTCCACCAACATCACCAACATATACTCTACTTGCATCAGAACCTTGAGCATCAAACCCAAGTTCACCCTGAGCTAAGTTGCTCTTTGTTCCATTTGTATCTTGCTTGTTTATAAAAGCCATATCATTTTCCTTTTTTTATTTTACCATTCTATTATTGCATCAGTTATCAGGTTTGCACCATTTAGAGTCTTTATTGTACCATCTTGATTAATAGCTAGCCTATTGGTTGTAGTACCACTAATATTTTTAGTCTCAAGTATTAAATTCTCATTAGCTTCATTCACATGAACAGAACCCATAAGAGAATCATCAACTCTCCTAAAATGTATAATTGTATCACTTGCTGATGGTGCAGCTCTAAGATTAATAATTCCTCTATTTCCACCACTACCATCACCTATAAAAAGCTCGCTTTTTAAGTGACCACCATTGGTGGATAAAAACTTAGCATCAGACTCATTCTTCGTATAAGCATCAACTCCTGATGGTAATGTAGCCCATATAGCCACACCACTTGCTGAGTATTTTAAGTACTGATTAGCAGCTCCACCTGTAGGAACATGAATATTTCCTGCAGTAGTAGGATGAACATATTTATTTGCACCTACTGCTACACCTGCAAGTTTAGTCTCATCTGCAGTAGGATATGTTCTTTTAGCTGTGTTCGCTGTAATTTCAGCAGCTTGAGCAGTCGTTATTCCTACCTTAGCTGTATTTAAAGCAACTGCTGTTTTTAATCCATACTTAGCATCAGACTCTGTTTTTGTATAAGCATCAAC
>Ga0256826_1000195_pt1 | contig 33976 bp, 30 predicted proteins | sample CV79metaG_FD_185975 | JGI IMG/M metagenome (GOLD analysis project Ga0256826, IMG submission 185975) | Hydrothermal vent microbial communities from East Pacific Rise, Pacific Ocean - CV79 | ecosystem: Environmental > Aquatic > Marine > Hydrothermal vents | place: Pacific Ocean: East Pacific Rise...
AGCTATAAATAAAAACTCTTCTCCTCCCCATCTACCAAAGGTATCTGTATCTCTTATACTTTGTGAGACTATAGAACTAAATTTTTTCAGCACCTCATCTCCTACATCGTGCCCATAAGTATCATTCACTTTTTTAAAAAAGTCTATATCAAACATCAGCAGAGCAAATATACTATCATAACGTTTCACTCTTTTTATCTCATTTTCTATCTCCAAACCAACACTATACCTATTTTTTATACCCGTAAGGATATCTATTGTAGCGAGAGATTTTAACTTCTGCTGCATCTCAACATGCTCAGTAATATCTTTACTTGTTGAAACGAAATACTCTATCTCGTCATTCTCTTCATTTAAAATAGGGGTAATCATTTGGTCTTCATAGTAAGTTGTACCATCTTTTTTAGCATTTATAAATGTAGCTTGATAACTCTGTTTACTCTGAATTGTTTCATACATTTTTTTATAAAAACTGGTATCATGTTTTCCCGACTTAAATAGTTTATTTTGGCTTCCAACCAGCTCACTCTTTTTGTATCCAGTATGTTTACTAAGAGCTTCATTTACATAAGTAATATAGCCATTATTATCAGTAATTCGAACCATCTCATCCATCTGTTCCATCGCTTGTGCTAGCTGCTTCAAACGCGACTGTGTGTAGAGAACATCTGTTATATCAATTACTGTCCCTAAACCTGCATAAGCTCCTTCATATTGTATAGTCTCTGTTGCTATTCTACATGTTATTGGTTTAGTATTTTTACACATAAGGGTTGTGTCATTATATAAAAGAGGAAACTTCTCTCCATCTAACCTTCTTATAACAAACCTATGAAATATCTCTCTATTCTCCTCTGGAGCTAAACTCCAAGAGTCCAGCTGATAAATTTCTTCTTTTGTATAGCCTAACATTTGAGCAAAGATATCATTTACATAAACAAACTTCTCTTTATATATAAAAACACCTAACTGTGAAGTCTCTAATATTACTCTAGCTCTCTCTTCACTCTCTTTTAACCTCTCTAGTGCATCTTGAGCTTTAATCTCTATAAGACACTTCTCTATCTGTACTTTAAGCTTATCCAGATCAACAGGCTTTGCTACATAACCATCCACCTGCAACTCTATAGCTTTAAAAAGAAATTCACTATCTATGTGTGCGGTAGTAAAGATAACAAGTTGACCTTGGTTAATTTTTTTCATCTGCTCAACCATATCTAAGCCATTCATTTTAGGCATCTTAATATCAGATATAACTATGTCTATCTTTTGCTCTGAATAAATTCTTAAGCCCTCTTCCCCATTCTCTGCAATATAGAGTGTTTCACAAAAACGTTGTATAAAACTAGAGAGAAGCTCTCTTGCCTTTTGCTCATCCTCCACATAGAGTATTTTAATACCATCATTGTTCATTAAAATCCATCCTAAATTCAGCACCACCATCAATATTTTGGACACTTAATGCCGCATTCATATTCTCTTCTATAATCATTTTAGACATATACAGACCCATTCCTGTCCCTTTTCCCTGTTCCTTGGTAGTAAAGTATGGTTCAAAAATTCTCTCTTTAATCTCATCTGGTATGCCTCCTGCATTATCTCTTATGGTTACAACCCTATCATCTAAGCCTATTACAATTTTTGCATTTTGAGCCTTTTTTTCCAAAAGAGCATCTTTAGCATTATTGATGATATTTAATACAACTTGCAAGAACTCATTTCTAAACCCATCTATCTCAAAACTCTCACCATCTATATATATAGCGATATTATTATTTGCAAGTTGGGCCATCTGGAGAGAGAGGGTCTTGTTAATAGCATCTCGGACATCAAAAAGTTCTTTCATCTTATCAACCCTATAGAAGTTTCTAAAATCATCTATAGTACTAGACATAAACTTGATAACTTCCTTATTGCTTGCAATGAACTTATTTAAAAACTCTTCATCTACTAAACCATCTTCATAATCATACTTCAAGTTCTGAATAGCGATTCCTATCTCATTAAGAGGTTGTCTCCACTGATGAGCAATAGCTCCTATCATCTCACCCATTGAAGCCATCTTACTCTGCTCCTGCATCGCTTCAAGCTGTTTCATATTTTCTTGTGTTTTCTCATGTACAAGATTCTCCAGGTTCTCATTTAAATCATTAAGTTCTTTAGTTCTATCATCTACTTTCTGTTCTATCTCTTTTCTTGAATTTTCTATTTTTTCTATCATTAATTGTAGTGACTCTGAGAGTTCTCCAATCTCATCATTACGTTCTATAACTTCAAACTTTATTATTTTATTCATATCACCAGAGGTGATAGCTTTTACTCTCTCTGTAAGCTTAACAAATGGTGTAATTAAATATCTCATTAAGACTAGAGAAGAGAGGGCAATAAGCAGTGTAATTATCAATATAAAAAAACCAAGATTTTTTTGAAAAGCATAGGATTGCTCTTTTAAAAATCTGTCACTTGTGCTTATGGCAAGCACGATATATTTATTAGGCTTTATATAGACCTTTTTATATGCAAAAGCACTATTATTCTCAAAATACGCACTAGAGGAGAGATCAAAATCATTTATAATCTTATACTCATTGCCTATATCAAATCCAAAAGTCTTTTTTTTATCTTGATGGTATAAATAGTAGTACTCATCATTAGTTATATAGAGACTTCTATCTTTATTTAAACTACTACTAATAATAGAAAAAAGTTTATTAATATTGGCATTAATAATAAGTATTGCGAATGCTTTACCCTCCATATAAATAGGAAGAGCAACCCTAATAGTTGGAATATATGGTACAGAAAAAGCACCATGTTCTTTGTTTAGCTCTATTTTAGATATATACACATCATCTCTGTTGAGGGCTATTGCCTCTTTAAAATAGGGACGGCCTGCTTTGTTTTGCAAACCCTCTTCATTTTGAATAAGTACCTTTCCCTTACTATCTTTTACACTTACTACAAGCTCTTGTCCACTTAAATGTATAAGCCGAATATTAAAATAGGCATCATTATGTTCTAAAACAGATTTAAAGGTTTTACCAAGTTTTATAGCTAAGGAGTCATATGTCTCATTACTCTGGGCATCGTAACTATACTTATTATTCATAGCTCTATAAATTGCTGCTATTTGATCACTATTTATAAGGAGTTTCACATCCTTTTTCATACTCTCTAAATCGTTAGTTAACTGCTTAGAGTCCTCGTTAAGCTCGAACTGTAGGGTAGATAATAGGTTCTCTTTTACATAAGCCCTAATCTGAAAAAATGAGAGTATTGAGACAAGGATTACACCAACTCCAGCAATAAAAAATGTACCTATAGCAACCTTAAAGGAGAGACTAATCCTCATAACTACTCTCTTCTATAATTTTTGAAACTACTCTTTGTGCATACTCCACAACTGCATAGACATCTGTTGGTGTTTTATCAGATTTTACAATTTTGACATCTTTTGCTAGTGGTATACCATAATAGACCTCTATTTCAGAGACAGTTGCACTAATGATTCTCAGGGCATTATAAACAGAAGTAGGTGTGATTATTTCATCTTTAGGAATCGTAATTTGTGCAGATTTAAAATTTCCTCTTTTTTTAATAAACTCCAACTCTTTTAGTATCTCTAGAGACTTCAAAAATACATCCTCTGGTCGCTTAGATTGGAATTTATGTCGATCTTGTTTTAAAACTTTTCCTAAAAAATATTGCTCCATCCCTATAACATTTCTCTCTATCTTTTTTGCTAGAAGATAGGTCTCATTTGGTGTGTATTCTTCATTTAAAATTGCATCAAGTTCATAAGATATTTTCCATAAGTTATCATATGCATCAGATGGTGTTTTCTTCTTGTAATGTTTTTTAGAAAGTAACTCTCTATACGAGTTTAATACTTCCTTCCCTACAAAAAGATCGCCGTAAATAAGTCCTAACTCATCATCCAGCCTTAAAATAAGCTCATACACCTCACTTGGGGTAATTTTTGATGTAGCAGATGCTGGAGTTTGAGAGATTTTAAAACCCTCTAGTTTTTTAAGTTTTGCGATTTTTTCTAAGTTTTCAATACCTTTTTCATAAACATGTATAGGCTTTAGACCATAGAGATAGCTTGTTGTTTTTGCCTTAACTTTAATACCTTTTTGAATTTTTACATATTTTATTTTTTCAAGAATATATTCACTTAAGGCATATACATCGTTAGGTGTTTTTACTAAAGAATTTTTCGGATATTGATTTAATTGTCTATTAAAATTAAAATCTGGAAGAAGTGCAATTGCATACTCTAAGTTTTGCACAACATCTGCAGGAGTTTTTTTATTAACCGTTTTTCTCATTTGAAAAGACCTCTCAACACCTAAGCGCCTTGATATTCTGTTAAGTTCTGCATTTACTGTTTGAAGTGAATCATATACCTCTGTTGGAGAGATAACTTTATGCTGAATAGCTGGTACTGGAACAGGTTTCATCCATAGTTTTTTTTGGATTTTACTCAGTTCTCTAATAAGATCTATCGACTTATAAAGAGCATGATTTGGATGCTGATTAGCTTTTAGCTTTGGTATTACTACATCTGCATTTTCTCGCTGAGTTGATCGAAGAAACTTTATTCCCTCAACAATCTGCTCTGTCTGCATGTAAACATCTGTTGGTGTAAAGCCCTGCCCTAATAGTTTATCAAAAGCTAAAGAGATACTCCACAACTCTTTATAAACATCACTTGGTGTTTTGTTGTAGATTTTCTTTAAGGCAAACTTCTTTTTAACGAGTATAGACTTATCTTTTAAGAGATACGATACTTCTACCTTGAGTCTCTCGACATTATTATAAACATCTTGAGGAGTAATATCCCGTGGAGGTACTGGAGGTACTGTAATCTTTCCATAGGTATGAATTTCTCTATATTTATTTACCTTTGTAAGCACTTCTAAGGTTTTTTGTAAAACATGACGAGGAAGTTTATCTTTTTGTCTAGGAATATCTGGTAATTTAGCAGTAATACCATTCTGTTTGCGAAGTTCTATCACCATCTTCTTTAAGACTATAGATTCAGAATAGACATCAGAAGGACTTTTCTCTAAAGAAAATAGGATTGTAGAGAGTGTTAAAAAAAATATAAATAGTTTGAAATTCATCTGTAATTACCTAACCTTATAGTTAATAACTCTACTCTTAACTATATTGTAGTGCAGTTTAAAGTTTGATAAATGTCAATGAAATATGCAAAAAAGCCTTAAATAAGGCTTTTTTTGAAGTTTTACGATACTAATAAAATATGTGGAACGATAAGTGGGTATTTTTTCATTTTTCTGTAGATATGTTTTCTTACGATTTGACGCAAGTCATTCTCTAAAGCTCTAGTATTTTCAATAGCACCATCTTTGAGATGAAGTAAGAAGTGTTCAATCACATCTTCCATCTCTTTAGCAAAAGCCTTATCTTGCTTATCTGGAACAATTCCAAAAGTTGTAACTTTTGGCTTAGCTGTCATCTTCGAGTTATTTCCATTAACTTGAACAACCATCATAACAATACCATCTGATGCAAGTTTTTGACGATCAAGAACAATATCATCATCAATTTGGTGATTATTTTGGTTATCGATGTAAGTTTTACCTGTTTTAACAGTTTTTACTTTTCTCATATACTTAGGTGCAATTTCTATCTGCTCACCATCAGTCATAAGAAGAATATTTCTCTCAGGAACACCACAAATCATACCAGTCTCTTTGTGTTTCATAACATGGTTATACTCACCATGAACTGGTAAAAAGAACTTAGGGTTTACAAGACGTAACATAAGTTTTTGCTCTTCCATTGAAGCATGACCTGAAACGTGAATATCTTTACTTGAGTGAACTTTTGCACCAGCACGTTGAAGGTGGTTAAGCATACCCGAAATAGAACCCTCATTACCAGGGATAGCACGAGATGAAAGAACAATTAAATCTGTTGGTTTAATCTTCACATGTCTATGCTCACCAATACTCATTCTAAATAGAGCTGAGTTTGGCTCACCTTGTGAACCTGTTGTAACGATAAGAACTTCTTTATCACTATATCGCCCTACTTCATCGGCATCGATAAAGATATTTTTAGGAAATCTAATATAATCATACTGCATAGCGATCTCAATATTTCTCTCCATTGAACGACCAATTACACAGATTTTACGACCATACTTCACACCATACTGAATAGCTTGCTGAACACGGTGAATATTTGAGCTAAAAGTTGAAAGAAGTACACGTCCCTCAGCCTTAGCAAATACACGGTCAAGTGCAGGTGCAACAGATAACTCTGATGGTGTTGGAAGAGGATTATAAGAGTTTGTTGAGTCACTTAAAAGACAAAGAACACCCTTCTCTCCATAGTAAGCAAGTCTATGTAAATCTGCGGTATAACCATCTACTGGAGAGTGATCAATTTTGAAGTCACCTGTATGAATAATTGTACCAGCATCCGTAGTAATTGCTAAAGATGAACTATCTAAGATAGAGTGAGTCATATGCATCCACTCTATTTTAAAGTCATTACCAATCTCATAAATCTTACGTTTTTCAATCGGATTGAAATACTTTCTATGCTCTTTGATATGATGCTCATCAAACTTATTACCAATCATAGCGAGTGGTAACGGTGAAGCATAAATTGGGAACTGCATCTCTTTGTAAAGATACGGCATTGCACCAATATGATCTTCATGAGCATGAGTAATAATTACTGCTACAATCTTATGTTTAATCTCTCTAAGATAAGAGAAATCTGGCACTAAGATATCAACACCATGCATATCTTCATCTGGGAAGCTCATCCCAACATCTACAAGGATTGCCTCTTTTTCTGTTTCAAAAACTGCAATATTTCCACCGATTTCACCAAGTCCACCAAGTGGAGTGATACGGATTTTTGCACTTGAATTTAAATCAAGTTTATAGTGAGGATTAAGTCTCTGCTTATGAATCTCTTGATTTTTAGTTACAAATGCTTTTAAATTTTCATCAGTCGGTGCAGGTTGTCTGCGGTGACGATTACGGCTCTTATTTTTATTGTTATTTGGTTTGTTCCCAGAAGGTTTACCATCATTAGAAGCATTTCTATTTTGATTATTATTAGGTTTGCGATTATTATTTGGTCTTCTGTTGTTATTTCTATTATTGTTATTTGGTTTACGTTCTGTTGTTTGAGGACTACTCTCTTGTGTCCCTTTCGTCTCTTCTGCCATCCAAACTCCCTGTTATTTTTTTATAGAGTTGGTGATAGTCGCCGGTTGTGACTTGATGAGGACGGATTGTTAAAATAAAATCCATCTCTCTAAAAGTCTCTTGTAGTAAGCCTTTATCATACTTCGAGGAGAGATTTTTCATGAGTGTTTTTCGAGGTTGCGAAAATGCAACTCTTAGCATATCCTCAAAATCTTTATCACTTCTATCGCTCTTCTTTGCAATCAAAAAGACAGCTGAGTCAATCTTGGGCTGGGGGTCAAATGCGGTTGGAGGAACCCTCACAACTATGTGAGCATCACCTACACTCTGAGTAATAATACCCAGAGATCCAAACACTTTTTGCCCTGCCTCGGCACAAAATTTTTCAGCTACTTCAAGCTGAACCATTACAAGTATATTTTTACACATCGGATCTGCGAGTGCTTTTAGGATTATGTTTGTAGCGATATAGTAAGGCAAGTTTGCCACTAAATCGTACGGTTCGTCAACTAAAGCACTCTGCCAAGCGTTCAATACGTCTCCACAGTTGATGTGAAGTCGCTTGGTAGCAATCTCTTCTTTAAATTCGTCTTGTAACAGTTTACACAAATCGGTATCTACCTCAAAAGCTTCTACACTTTTGATATCAACTAAAAATTTAGTCAAATCACCTAAGCCAGGTCCAATTTCAACAATTTTATTATCGTTTTTGGGCATCGCTTGGATGATTTTTCTTAAAACGCTTTCATCTTTTAGGAAATTTTGTCCAAATTTCTTCTTTGCTACAACGTTCTCTTTTTTCATAGAGACGAGTGTATAGTAATTATACTTATGTTTAGCTAATAGATGAAAAGAAAATAGTAAATCATCACCCCTGTTATAGAGGTTATGGTCATTCCAAGGTAGACTAAAATTCCAAATTTCTTATGATTTTGTAGTTTTGTAACAGTTTTATATATAAGCAAAGAGTACGCAACTACACTTACAAATGCTACTAAAATATGAAATAGTAAGAAGGTGAATAAAAAAGCATATTGTGCATTACTCTCTTGCATAAAATAGGCAAAACCACCTGAGAGTCTCACTCCAACTTCAAAAAGGACTACAACCAAAAGAGTTGTAGCATAAATAGCTAAATTCATTTTTTTATGTAGTCTATATCTCTTTTTAACCGCCATATAAATAGCAGTTCCCATAAGAAAAGGAAGTACTCCGAAATAGAGAGTTATTATATCCATATACAGAGGAGCAACTGTACCTAAGAAACCGGTTTGAAACATTAGGAAACCTTATTATAATTTAAAGCCATTATAACCATTTTTTGTAACTTAAGCCTAAAAAGATATAATTGCATTATATTTAAAGAGGTCTATAATCTATGAACTATTTCGCAAAAAGAATCATTCCTTGTCTTGATGTTAAAGATGGTCGTGTTGTTAAAGGTGTTAACTTTGTTGGTCTAAAAGATGCAGGTGACCCTGTTGAAGTGGCTCGTCGTTATAACCAAGAGGGTGCTGATGAACTAACTTTCTTAGACATCACCGCTTCATCTGATAACCGCGATACTATTGTAGATGTAGTTGCACAAGTTGCTCGTGAGATATTTATTCCCCTTACTGTTGGTGGTGGGATTCGTAAACTTGATGACATCTACAAACTTCTCAATGTAGGGTGTGACAAGGTAAGTGTAAACTCTGCCGCTATTAAACGCCCTGAACTTATAGATGAGGGTGCAAAACGTTTTGGTTCTCAGTGTATTGTAACTGCCATCGATGTTAAACGCACACAAAATGGAACTTACCATGTCTTTTTAAATGGTGGTAGAGTTGATACTGGCATAGATGCTGTAGAGTGGGCAAAAGAGGTTGTTAAACGCGGTAGTGGAGAGATTCTTTTAACTTCTATGGATGCAGATGGAACAAAAGCAGGCTTTGAGCTAAACATTACAGAGCAGATTAGCCGTGCCGTCAATGTACCTGTCATCGCAAGTGGTGGAGCAGGGACAATGGAGCATATAAAAGAGGCTTTTGACTGTGGTGCGGATGCGGCCCTTGCTGCGAGTATTTTTCACTTTAAAGAGATAGATATTATGGACCTCAAACACTATCTTCACGACCAAAAAATTCCTGTGCGCTTATAAGAGGTAGAGAGTTTGAGAGGAGTATCACTTTTTGCTAATGTTGGGATTGCGGAGACATATATTCACAATCATAACATTGAGATAGTTGTTGCAAACGAGCTTCTTAAAAAACGTACAGAGTTTTACAAACATCATCACAAAAACTGCCAAATGATTCAAGGTGATATTACCAATGAAGAGATTTTCAACACTGTATTAAAAGAGGCAAAAAAACAAGATTGCCAGTTCTTAATTGCTACACCACCATGCCAAGGTATGAGTATCGCAGGAATGATGAAAGAGGATGACCCTCGAAACTCTCTCATAAAATTTGTCATAAAGATGATACAAGAGCTACAACCGAACCATGCTCTTATAGAAAATGTTCGTGGTGTTTTAAAGACTTCAATACTAGTAGATGGGAAGAGTATTAAAATTGTAGATTTTATTAATAATGAACTCTCACCCTTGGGCTACTTTATAAACCCTGTTATAGTAGATGCAGCAGATTATAGCACTCCACAAAGTAGAAAACGAGCTATCTTCCTAATCTCAAAAATAGCAAGATGGGAGCTCCCACAAAAAATGTCAAAAATCACTGTAAAAGAAGCAATAGGCCATCTTCCAAGCCTAGAGAGTAAAGAGAGCTCCTCTATCGCTTTTCATAGTGCTAAAAAACATAATGATAGACATATTTCATTTTTAAAACATACTCCAACAGGACAAACAGCTCTCAACAATACAGTTTACTATCCAAAAAAAGCAGATGGAACAAGAATCAAAGGGTATAAAACTACCTATAAGCGTATCTCTTGGGATAAACCTGCTCCAACTATTACCATGGCTAATGGCTCTGTATCCTCTCAAAATAATGTTCATCCTGGTCATCTACTTAAAGATGGAACTTACTCAAATGCTAGAGTTTTAACACTCAAAGAGATTTTTATCCTTACAGGACTTCCAGATAACTGGACTCCTCCAGAGTGGGCAAGTGAAAATCTTATTCGCCAAGTGATAGGAGAAGGTGTTCCCCCAAAACTTATAGACTCTCTTCTCTCAACTATACCAAGACAAAAGGCTAAAATAAAATGATTATCTGTGCCGGAAATAACGAAAGCTTTAGCTTTGCACAACCAACTGGAGTAGGGCTTATAGAGACTGCTATGAACCTAACTCGTCTATGCCTTTTTGATAAACCAGAATTTTTACTTTTTGTGGGAAGTGCAGGGAGCTATGGCGATGCTAAGATATTTGATATCATAGAGTCAAAAACTGCTGCAAACATTGAACTTGCTTTTTTAAGTAACGATGCTTATACTCCACTAGACAATGTAGTAAGCACAAATACAACTGAAAAAAAAGATATAGTAGTCAACTCGTCGAACTATATCAGTACAAACGCGACCCTTGCCAAAAACTTTCAAAAGTTTGGAGTAGGTATAGAAAATATGGAGTTCTTTGCTGTTTTAAAAATAGCACAAGAGTTTAATATTCCTGCCGGTGGTGTTTTTTGTGTTACAAACTATACAGATGAAAATGCCCATCAAGACTTTTTAAAAAATCATGAGAAAGCCAAAGAGCTTTTAGAGGTTCATGTGAAAAAACGCATCAAGGAGCTTACAGCAAAATGAGTGATATAGTAGAAAATATAAAACCTTCCCTTTACGACTTTACACAAAAAGAGCTTATGGAGATGATTAAACCATCTTTTCGTGTAAAGCAGATTTTTGGCTGGATGTACCATCACTATGCTGAAAATTTTGATGATATGAAAAATATTCCAAAAGCAATGAAAGAGGAGCTCTCACAAAAGTTTGTAGTAAATCCCCTTACTATTGTAAACAAAGAAGAGTCAAGTGATGGCACGATAAAGTATCTACTGCAGATGCAAGATGGTAAGACTATGGAAGCTGTATGGCTTAAGATGAAAGATACTCAGCATGATGCAAATGGTGAAGTTATCCAAGAGGCAAAATACACCATTTGTGTTTCCACTCAAGTAGGGTGTAAAGTAGGGTGCACTTTTTGTCTAACTGCTAAGGGTGGTTTTACGAGAGATTTAACTGCTGGAGAGATAGTAGCTCAAGTTGTGACTCTTAAACGCGACAATAACCATAAACATAACCGTAAGATAAATATAGTCTATATGGGTATGGGTGAACCACTAGATAACCTTGAGAACCTTGCAAAGGCTATACAAATCTTTAAAGAAGATGAGGGCTTATGTATAGGCGGAAAACGCCAAACTGTTAGTACAAGTGGGCTAAGTACCAAAATAGATAAACTTGGAGAGATGGACTTAGGTGTTCACATAGCTATCTCACTTCATGCAGTTGATGATGAGCTTCGAACAGAGCTTATACCTATGAACAAAGCTCACAACATTAACTCTATCATTGAAGCTGTTAAACGCTTTCCTATAGACACTCGTAAACGTGTAATGTTTGAGTATCTAGTCATCAAAGGCAAGAATGATGACATAGGCTCTGCTAAGAAGCTTGTAAAGCTACTTGCAGATATCAAAGCCAAGGTAAATCTTATCTACTTCAATCCTTACCCAGGAACTGACTACGATAGACCTAGTAGAGCTGATATGGTAGCCTTTCAAGAGTATTTGGTAAACCACGGCTTACTCTGTACTATACGTGATTCTAAGGGTATTGATATTAGCGCAGCATGTGGTCAACTGAAAGAAAAAACAGAAGGAGATATATAATGAGTGGAATAGATATAACTGAGGTAGTACTTATTACCCTAGTATTTGCAGTTGGAGTTGGTGGCTTTCTTTATGCGGCTCTTAAAGATGACGATAAAAAATAAAAAGTTCAAAACCTCTACGTAATAATTCTGTGATATACTACTACTTAGTAAAATATTTAAGGAGTTAGCAATGGCAGAAAAAACAGACGCAGACAGAATAAAAGAGACATATAAACTTTGTAAAGGTCACTTTGGTGATGTTCAATTTGTAGGTATCAAATATCATAACAAAATTGGCTGGATGGCAAAAGCTCAACTTGGTGAAGATTTTGAAAATTTAACTGCTGATGGTAAAACAAGTAGTGATGCTCTTAGAAATTTAAGATCTCGAGTGAAGAAAATTATTAAAAGATATAATGGAGTTTAAAACTCTTAAAAAGTAAAACGACCAACACACCAGGGAGGTCGTTTATAAATGTAATAATACCCTAGTTTTCTTATAAAAAAATAATCCTCAAAAACTCTCATTTTTCTCTTAAAAAAAATACGGGGTGCCCCTTGATGGTATAATTTTAAAAAGAATTTTGTAAATTATACAAAATGTGCAATATTCACACATTGTTGTAAGTTGTGAATAAAGCAAAGCCCTATAATAGGTAAATTGAGAAATTCTTTATTTTTTTAAGAAAAAATTTATATAAATCTATGCTGAAAAAAATACTTCTATATAGCTTAAATCCCTAAAAATAGGGCTTTACTAATGATTTCATTAGATTTAGTTATCTTTATCACATCTTTTTACTTAGATGCCTAAAAGTTATTCACATAGAAGAGCTGAAGCTATCAATTATAATGTTTCACGTGAAACTTTCATACTTTCAAAACATACTTTTTCAAAATCAACTTTACTTTTAAAATGATACCTATTTTCATAAAGTTCAAATTCTAATTCATTTGCATGAAGAAGTAATCTACTCGCACCACCATTTTTAATTCTATCATCTCGTGTTAAAACTTTATCTAAAAACTTCACCAAGTTCTCTTCATCTTCTCCATAAATTGGATCTCCAACTATTGTATGTTCCACGTGAAACAAATGAACACGAATTTGATGTTGTCTTCCAGTATGAGGTGAACACTCAACAAGAGTCATATTTTTATCAGGAAAATACTTCAGAGGCTTAAAATCAGTTTTTGAGGACTTTCCAGATTCATCTACTTTAACTATCATTCTAACCATTGCTGAGCTCTGGTCTTGTGAGCGTAGTAGTGGAGCTTCAACACTCATCTCATCTTTAAACTCACCATGAACCATAGCAAGATATTTTTTCTTCATATTGCGCTCTTGAAACATCATCTTTATATCTCGTTCACTCTCTCTATTTCTAGCACACAGAACTAAGCCGCTTGTCTCTTGATCAATTCTATGTGCTATATTAGCATTACGGCCAAACTGATACTTTAGTTCATCTATAAGAGAGTAGGGTGTTCTTTTCGTCTGAGGGTGCACTAGAACTCCACTAGGTTTATCAAAAAGAACAAACTCTTCATGCACCGCGTTTGGAACTAAACCTTTTGTGATAGGTTCAAAATGTATAAACTCTATCTCCCCCTCAATCTCTCCAGCAGTTTTTACCATCTTCTCACCATCTACAAGGATTCGCCCTTTAGATATAAAGCGCTGAGATTCACGCTGAGTATAACCTAGTTCATTCATAAGATAAAAAACTGCTCGTTGTCTCTTTTTGACAAAATACTTATTCTTTACAAATGGCAAATGAAGTCCTTTAAAATTTAATTGGTTTATTATGAATTATTAAGTAAAATGTCACTCATATATAAAACGAATTTTAGCGTAAACACAGACTCATAACATACAAGAGAATGAAATAAACAATTGAGAGTTCTGATTAATTACTGATTAGACCCTAAATTAGCATGCCCTTTGGGTACAAGTTTAGGGTGACAGAAGTATCGTCATTCTGGGCTTGACCCAGAATCTAATTATTAATTGTTCAGAGAGTTCAATTAGATAGTGAGACTAAAGTCACACATCCAAAATATTTATACTCTTACTTAAAAGGAAAATAGATGGTAGAAAGATATTCACGTCCAGAGATGGCAGAGAAATGGACACAGCATGCAAGATATGCAGCATGGCTTGAAGTAGAAAAAGCAGCAGTAAAAGCTTGGGCAAAACTTGGGAAAATTCCTCAAGACGATGCAGATAAAATTGTTAACAATGCTACATTCTCGGTAGAGCGTATAGAAGAGATAGAGGCAATCACTAAACATGACCTTATCGCGTTTAACACTAGTGTATCGGAAAGCCTTGGTGATGAGTCAAGATGGTTCCACTATGGTATGACTTCTTCTGATGCAGTTGATACTGGTGTTGCTATTCAGATGAGAGATTCTCTTAACATTGTAATAGCAGATGTGAAGATGATGATGGAGTCTATCAAAAAACGTGCCCAAGAGCACAAGATGACTCTTATGGTTGGACGCTCACATGGTATCCATGGTGAGCCTATAACTTTTGGTCTTACACTTGCTGTTTGGTATGACGAAATGGCTCGTCACCTTCTGAACTTAGAGCAGACTATGGAAGTTATTGCAGTTGGTCAAATCTCTGGAGCTATGGGTAACTTTGCTCATGCACCACTAGAGCTTGAAGAGTATGCAATGGCAGAACTTGGACTTAAACCAGAACCGGTATCTAACCAAGTTGTTCATCGTGATCGTTATGCAAGACTAGCAACTGCATTAGCACTACTTGCTTCTTCAGTAGAGAAGTTTGCTGTTCAAGTAAGACACCTACAACGTACTGAAGTATATGAGGCTGAAGAGTTTTTTGCAAAAGGTCAAAAAGGATCTTCTGCTATGCCTCATAAGCGTAACCCAATCCTCACTGAAAACATCACTGGTCTAGCGCGTACTATTAGAGCTTATGCTGCACCTGCAATGGAAAATGTAGCACTATGGCATGAGCGTGATATCTCTCACTCATCAAATGAGCGTTTCTGGTTACCAGATGCTTTTATCACTATGGACTTTATGCTTCACCGTATGAATAACGTTATAGCGAACCTTACAGTATTTCCTGAAAATATGATGAAGAACCTAAACCTAACAGGTGGACTTGTTTTCTCTCAACGTGTTTTACTTGAGTTACCACTTCAAGGTGTGAGTCGTGAAGATGCTTACCGTATAGTTCAGCGTAATGCTATGAAGGTTTGGGAAGAGATTCAGGCTGGTCGTGCAACTACAAATGAGAATGGTGAGTCACTTTATCTTAACCACTTGTTAGCTGATGATGAGTTAAGAGAGTCATTAAGTGAAGAGCAGATTCGTGAGTGTTTTAACTATGATTACTACACTAAAAATGTAGACAATATCTTTAAACGTGTTTTTAAATAACATCACAAATACTCTAGTATAACCTCTATGGTTATGCTAAGTATTAAGTAAAATTATATCTTTATAAACTCTCATAAATCTATTAAAATTTAATCAATTATTTTCTTCTATTTAAACTTTTTTAAACTATAGTTTCGATAGAATCATTCTACTTTAACAAAATTTTTTATGTAATTATTTATTGAATAATTATATGAGAAATTAAAATATTTTTCTTTATAGGGAACAATTAATGATAACAATTATAAAACGTAATGGACGAACAGAACCATTAGATATTAGTAAAATTCAGAAGTATACATCTGCAGCTGTTAAAGGCTTAACTAATGTATCTCAGAGTGAACTAGAAGTTGATGCACAGATTCTTTTTCGTGATGGTATAACATCTTCAGAGATTCAAAAGACTCTTATTAAAACAGCCGTAGATAAGATAGACATCGATGCACCTAACTGGACCTTTGTAGCCTCACGCCTATTTATGTTTAATCTCTACCATCAAGTAAATGGTTTTACAGGTTACTGCTCACTAGAGAAATACTTTGAACGCGGTGAGAAAAATGGAAGACTTATGATAGGTCTCGGGAGTATGTACGACTTAAAGAAACTAGAAAAGCATATAGTACCTGAACGCGATATGCTCTTTAACTACCTAGGTGTAAAAACTCTTTACGATAGATATCTAATCAAAGATAGAGACTCAAACCCAATAGAACTTCCTCAGCATATGTTTATGGCCATCGCTATGTTCTTAGCACAACGTGAAGAGAAAAAAGAGGAGTGGGCTATCAAGTTTTATGACATGATATCTCAATTTCAAGTTATGCTTGCAACTCCTACTCTCTCAAATGCAAGAACAACAAGACACCAGCTATCATCTTGTTATATCGGTTCTATGCCAGATAGTATTGAGGGTATTTTTGATGCTTACCAAGAGATGGCAATGTTATCCAAATTTGGTGGTGGTATTGGTTGGGACTGGACACAGGTTCGCTCAATGGGTTCATTTATAGATGGACATAAAAACGCGGCTGGAGGAACTGTACCTTTTCTAAAGATTACAAATGATGTAGCTATTGCAGTTGATCAACTTGGAACTCGTAAGGGTGCAATCGCTGTTTATCTTGAACCATGGCATATAGATATAAATGACTTCTTAGACCTTAAGAAAAACTCTGGTGAAGAGAGACGTCGTGCTCATGATCTCTTTCCTGCGATGTGGCTAAATGACCTCTTTATGCAACGTGTTCAAGAGGACGCGATCTGGACTCTTTTTGACCCATATGATGTTGGTGAGTTAGCTGAGCTTCACGGTGAAGAGTTTAACAAACGTTATATAGAACTTGAACAAGATGAATCAATCATCAAAGAGAGACTCAAAGCAAAAGACCTTTGGAAAAAGATTTTAACTTCTTACTTTGAAACTGGTTCTCCTTTCCTTTGTTTTAAAGATAATGCTAACAAAGCAAATCCAAACGATCACTTTGGTGTTATTAGAAGTTCAAACCTATGTACTGAAATTTTCCAAAACACAGCACCAAACCACTACAAAATAAAATACATTTTTGAAAATGGCGATAGCATCTCTTATGAAGAAGATGAGATGGTAACTGTTGATAGTGGTATAACAAAACCAGCTAAAAAAGTGACTGCATTAGATTCACTTGGTGGGCTTCCTATCTATGTAGTTGAGAAAGAAAAAGTAGATGGTGCAACAGCTGTTTGTAATCTCGCTTCCATTAACCTCTCTCGAATAAATACTAAAGAAGAGATAGAAAGAGTCGTGCCAATAGCCGTTAGATGTTTGGACAATGTTATAGACCTTAACTTCTATCCAGTTGAGAAAGTAAAACGCACAAACATGAAAACTCGTTCTATCGGACTTGGGGTTATGGGTGAAGCACAGATGTTAGCAGAGTCTGCTATCACTTGGGGAAGCCAAGAGCACTTTGATAAGATAGATGAAATTATGGAAGCAGTTTGTTATAACACTATTTCCGCTTCAGCAGACTTAGCTGCGGAGAAGGGTTCTTATCCTGCCTTTGAGGGAAGTAAATGGAGCAGAGGTATTATGCCTCAAGATCATGCAAATGCGGAGGTTATAAACCTAGTAGATCGTGGTGGGCTTTTTGCTTCAACTTATGAGTGGGAAGAGTTAAGAACTAAGGTCAAAGCACAAGGTATGAGAAATGGCTACCTGATGGCTGTTGCACCGACAAGTTCTATCTCGATCCTTACAGGAACTACTCAAGCGATTGAGCCAGTATTTAAACGTAAATGGTTTGAAGAGAACTTATCTGGTCTTATTCCTGTTGTTGTTCCTAAACTCTCACCAGACACTTGGGCTTACTACACTCCAGCTTATGATCTTGACCAACGCATACTCATTAAAGCAGCTGCAATTCGTCAAAAATGGATAGACCAAGGTCAATCACTTAACATCTTTATCACTCTCGATAAAGCAAGTGGTAAGTACCTAAATGATATCTATATGTTAGCTTGGAAGTTAGGTCTTAAATCTACTTACTATCTACGTTCACAATCTCCAGAGGTTGCAAATGATGTTGAAGATAGAAGTATGGAATGTGTTGGTTGTCAATAGAAAATAATTATGAAACCTATAACTAACATAGAGAGTTTTCTAGAAAGATTTAACAACTTTAAAGATGCAGAATTTCGTTCTGTTGAAGTAATTTCAGCAACTAGTATGAAAATTACTTTTGCAACACAAGATGCTGCAAGAGCATTTGACTGGCTAACAATAGAGTTAGAATTTTCTGGTGTTAATGATGCTAAACTTCTTGATGAGAAGAGAATAGGACTTGTAGATATGCAAGATGGTATAACTCTTCTTAGCTCTCAAAATAATATAGGCTTTGCAATAGGAAACTATAAGAGCCTCTCATCTATAAAAGATTCTATATCTTATATAGTAGCAAGTTCAATCAAATATAACGAAGGCCCATTTTAAGGAAAGAATATGAAGTATTTAATAGTTGATGATTCAAAATTAGCAAGACTTGGTTTAATAAAATCACTTAAAACCCATGTTGGAGATGCTGAAATTTTTCAGGCAATAAATGGTTTAGAAGCACTTGAACTATGTAAAATAGAAAAACCACATATAGCTTTTTTAGATTTGACAATGCCTGAGATGGATGGATATGAAGCTCTTCCTAAAATGTTAGAAATTAATCCTAAACTTAAGGTTGTAGTTGTCTCTGCTGATATACAAGAGCAAGCAAGAAATAGGGTTATAGGTTTGGGTGCAGAGCTTCATATTCAAAAGCCTATTAATGCCGATAAGATGAAAGATATACTAGAGCTACTATAATGCAAGAGATAACACTAACAGAAGATGAAAAAGATGTTTTACAGGAGCTTATGAATGTAGCCTATGGAAATGCTACTGCTGTAGTTGCAGAGATGCTAGAAGCATTTGCAACACTTAGTATTCCAAATATAAAAGTTATACAGACCAAAGAACTTTTAAATGAATTTCAAAATCTAAAAAATGATAGTTACTTCTTTTCAACCCAAGCATTTGTTGGTGAGTTTAGTGGAGAGAGTGCTTTTTTTATAGATGAGACGAGTGCTCAAAATCTCTCTACTCATCTTGAACTTGAGAGTCCTGAAGATCTAGATGATGCTATACTTGAACTCACAAATGTTTTAACTTCATCACTAACAACAAGGCTTGCGCAAGAGATGGATACTCAGGTAAAATTTGCTCTTCCAAATATCAGTAAAATTCCATTAAATGAGATTCAAAACTCTAAGACATTTCAACTTTATGACCAAGTAATTGTAATTGATACTCAACTCAATTTTAAAGATCAAAAGATAAACGGTGAGATATTTATTCTTACAAAGGATGGATCGATAGAGTGGCTGAAAAACAGACTCAACACTATCTTAGAAGCTTTGATGTAAATGAAAAGCTAATCTCTGCTATTGACAATGGGATTCTTATTCTCGATGAAGAGCTTAAGATTCACTACTTTAACAGTTGGTTAGAGATAAATACTCGCTATAAAGAGTCTGAGCTACTAGGAAAATCTATCTGTGAAGTATTTCCAAACATCAATGAAAAAACACTCAAACGTAAAACAAGAACTGCCCTTAAAATGGGAACACCAAGCTTTTACACTGCAAGCACCTCCAAGTATCTCATACCTATAAAAATCAATCGTCTTCATGTTATTGACTTTGAACATATGCGACAAGATGTTAGTGTGATTCCCTTTGATGAAGAGAGAAGACTTGTAGCACTCATAATCAGTGATCAAACAAATATAACAAACACTAACACACTTTTAGAAGCAAATATTTTAAAAGTTAAAGAGTTAAATACTCAGCTTATAAAAGAGAGAGCAACCATAGACCAGAAAGTTTTACTCATTAAGTTTGATACAAACCATATAATAACAAATATCTCTCAAGCCTATCTCAAACTCTTACTCTATAAACATGAAGATTTAATATCAAAAAACTTTTTCGAGTACCAGAGGCTATTTATAACAGGAAGCACAAAAGAGAAACTTTTACAATCTATACAAGAGAAAAAAGTCTTTAAATTTGAGCACACTACATTTAAAGATACTGGTGAGGAACTCATGCTCTCAAACACTCTTGTACCAGAGTATGATAGCTATGCAAACCATATAGGGTTTATACTTTTTATAGAAGATTTAACCGCTTCAAAAAAAGTTATTCACCAGCAAGAAAAACTCTTATCAACCTCAAGAAGTGCAGCTATGGGGGAGATGATAAGTATGATAGCACATCAATGGAGGCAACCTCTCTCAGTTATCAATACCCTTATGGCAACGGTGAAAATAAAACAGGAGTTAGATATTTTAGACAAAGTTACTCTTAACGAATCATTTAGTAAAATTGAAGAGACTGTGAAGTATCTCTCTGACACAATTGATGACTTTAGAGATTACTTTAAACCTAACAAGGTTATTAAAGATGTATCACTCACAGAAGTTATCAACAAATCTACAACCTTTCTTATTCCAGAGATGAAACTACTTGATATTAACTACACTCAAAATATAGGCACTGAAATAAAAATCAAAACATATCAGAATGAGCTCATACAGTGTGTCATAAATATTTTAAAGAACTCTATAGATGCATTTAGTGAAAATAGCATTGATAAACAGACAATATCTCTCAATGTAGAAGAGAAAAATACTCATCTTACTTTATGTTTTAGTGACAATGCAGGGGGAATTGATAGCCAAATTATTAAGAAAATTTTTGAACCTTACTTCTCAACAAAAGCGAAAAACGGGACAGGATTAGGTCTCTATATGACAAAAACAATCATCGAAGAGCATCTCAAAGGTAAAATCACCATAAAGAGTAGTTCAGACAATACGGATGTTCTTATAGAACTTCCATACAACATAGAAAATCACAAGGAGTTATCATGAGAGTAGTATGCCCACACTGTTTAAGTGTAAATAATGTTCCACAAAAAGAGAGTTATAAAAAAGCCAACTGTGGTAAGTGTAAAAATTCACTTTTAGATACAAAGCCTATAGAGCTTACTGAAGCCAATTTTGATGAAGTAGTAGTAAATAGTGACATTCCAGTTATTTTAGATTTCTGGGCACCTTGGTGTGGTCCTTGTAAGATGTTTGGCCCTGTTTTTGAAAAGTCAGCACAGAACTATCCACTCAAAGCTCTCTATGTGAAGATAAATACAGAAGTTGAACAGGGTTTAGGTGCTAGATTTGGAATTAGAAGTATTCCGACACTGATGATCTTTAAAGGTGGCAAAGAAGTTGAGAGAGTCTCAGGTGCACTTGATGAAACAAACCTAAATAGGCTTATTTCTCAGTTTGTATAAAAGTTTAGTTACCTAGTCTTTAAACAACATACAAAAGTATTGCAAAAAATTGAAAAATAGAACCTAGTAAGACAAAAAGATGCCATATAGTATGAAAATACTTTTTATGGCCTTTTATAAAAAAGACTATACCTATGCTATAAGCAATCCCACCACTCAGCAGTAACCAAAATCCTACTGGGTCGATACTACTTTTAAAAGTCTCAAATATAACTACAATTAGCCATCCCATAAGAATATAAGCTACCATAGAGAGTGCTTCAAATCGTCCAGGATATATAAACTTTAAACTTATGCCAACTATAGCTATCGACCACTCAATAAAAAATAAAATCCAACCTTCAATTCCAATTATGCTTATAAGTAAGACCGGTGTATAGCTTCCAGCAATTAAAAAATATATGGCACTATGATCAAACTTTTGAAAAAATTGTTTTACCGCTGTATGGCTTATTGCATGGTAGAGAGTTGAACTTCCATACATAAGAATCAGTGCTGTTCCATAGATTGCAGCAGATAAAATATTGATGGGTTTGCCGCCAAGTGCAGCAAAAGTAACAAGCAGAGTTAAGGCAACAATGCTTAAAAGAAAACCGACTCCATGTGTTATTGAGTGCCAAACTTCTTCAGTAAAAGAGAAATTATTTACCTCGTTTGACATCTGATATCCTAATTTTTAGGGTATTGTATCTAAACATTAGACTATTTTGATTTTCTAAGTAGCACTTTAGTGCTTATAGAAAAGAATTTAGTTCTTTTCTAAGCTGGCCGTTAAGCCTTGATATAAGAGCAGCAGTAGTCTGTTACTGTTTTAATCTTCAAGTCAAACGAAGAGTTTGCAGGGACATTAAAAGTCTCTGGAGTCTTTAAAGTTTTCCACTCTTCACCAGGAAGCTTGATATCAAGAGTACCACTCAACATCTCCATAATTTCCGCTTCATTTGTGCCAAAAGTGTACTCACCTGGAAGCATAATTCCTAAAGATTGAGTCGTACCATCAGAGAGATTTACTGTTCTACTTGTAACCTTTCCATCATAGTAAATATTTGCCGCTTTAACTATGCTTGCATTATCAATTGTTGACATGATTTTTCCTTCTTTTGTTTATGATATAGTAGCCTAAAAACATATAAACTACTACTTCTGTTCATAAAACAGTCAATTCATGTGATAAAATTATTTTCTAAAATTATTTTTAGTTAATTACTGTATAATTTAATAAAAGAAATATTTTGTTTGTACTCAATGAAAATAATCTAGGTAAATTTAACCTAATCAGTATCTTTGTTATCTTAACTGCTTTTGCTATAGCAATAAGTATATTTAGCATTAACTCCCGTATCAATGACTTTAACTTACTCAAAGAGAACTTTAAAAAAGAGTTCATAAAAGAAAAAGAAAAAGATATAAAGAACAAAGTAAACCTTGTAGAGAGCCTTATAGAGAACCAAAATACAAAATCTATAGATAATCTCAAAAAAACAATCAAACAGAGAGTTGACAACTCTTACAAAGTCATAGAAAAACTATACACTCAGTATAGGGAGACTAAAACCAACAGAGAGATTATAGAGATAGCTAAAGAGATTCTCAGACCAATTCGCTTTGATAATGGTTCTGGCTATATCTTTATGGCTACACTTGATGGTATAGATTTACTTTTCCCCGTTTTACCTCAAGTTGAAAATACAAATATCTATCATCTTCAAGATGACAAAGGAAATTTTGTAGTCCAAGAAGAGATAAAAATTGTAAAAAAACAGCACGAGGGGTATATAAAAGACTTTTGGATAAAACCAAAGATTAAAAATAGAGATATGATATATCCAAAAATCACATTTGTCAAAGGATTTAAAGCACTAAATCTTTATATAGGTACAGGTATATACATAGATGATGCTAAAGAAAAAAGTAAAAACTACATCAAAGAACTAGTTACTCAAATCAATAAACAAGACCCTTTAAACTATATGACAATTTCACAGTTTGAAAAGACAGATAAAGAGAAAAAGTCCTTAGCCGTTCTACTCCATCCAATATTAAGCACTGGCACAGTAGTAACAGAATCAGACCTAGGAGATTTAAATGAACTAAGACTCAAAGGTGAAACATATATATACTACAACTATAAAAATCCGATTACTAATAAAAATGATTTTAAAACAACTTACTTAAAACTCAACAGTGAGTGGGATTGGATTATCGGAACAGGATTTTATACAGATGAAATCGATAAGGAGATTGCTAGCTGGGAGAAGGAGCAAGGTGAGTTTATAGAGAAACAGATTTATACACATATATTTTTATTGATAATGTTTGGAAGTCTACTTTTTTTTATTGTATATCTAATAAATAACTTTACTCAACAAGTTTTTGATGAGTATAAAAACAGTGTAACACAAAAAGAAGAAGCACTCAAAAGCCTTAATGAAGAGCTTGAAGATAAGATTCAAACACGAACTAGCGAACTACATGAACTTAACTCTGAGCTAACAAAACTAACAAACATTGATGCACTCACTGGTGCTTACAACAGAAGATACTTTTATAGCATCTCTAAAGAGCTCTTAGCTCTAGCTAAAAGAGAAAAAAAGAGCTTATCCCTTGCGATGATTGATATAGATAATTTTAAACAGATAAACGATACATATGGGCATGATGTCGGTGATAATATTCTTAAAAAGCTTGTACAAAAAATAGATGAAGAGATTAGAGAGAGTGATATCCTCATCAGGTTTGGTGGGGAGGAGTTTGTACTTCTTTTACCAAACACAAGTATCAAAAAAGCTACTATGGTAATGGAAAATATTCGACAAGAGATAGAACAGTGCATCTTAGCAGATAATATTTACTGCACAATAAGTATAGGTGTCTCTGAGTATAATACACAAGACTCAGATATAGATGCATCTCTAAAAAGAGCGGATCAAGGTTTATATACTATTAAAAACAGTGGTAAAAATAGAGTTTTAGCTGTCTTTTCCTAACTCTTTTTCTCTTTTATTTATAGTGTAATACCCTAAAAACATATAGGCTACAGCTTGAATCCATAAAAGAGAGTACTCAGGAATAACCATACTAAACTCTGCCCCCATCTGGTTAAGCTTTAAAAAACCATTGATAGCGGGAGTTGATGGTACAAGATTTGAGACATACTGAAGAACAACAGGAATCTCTTCAAGTGGCCATATAAAACCTACACTAAAAATAAGAGGTAAAGAGGAGAAAAGTATCACAGGTGTTGCAATCTCACGAGAAGAAAAAAGTGAACCTATAAAAATTCCAAAAAAGATACTTGCTAAAAGAAAAGAGAGACCAAAAAGTACTAAGTTATAAATAGAAGCCAAGTGAGTCACACCAAACATCTCAAAACTAAAACCGAAATAAAAAAGCATATGTGTAAAAAAGATAGAACCAAAAATAATCACTCTTGAGAGCATAACCATCCAGGTAGGTCCACGTTTTTCTCTTCTATCATTTACTCCCCCACCAAGAATTCCTAAACCTATCAGCATAGTCTGTTGCAAAATAATAATAAAAACAGCAGGAATAACATACTGAATATAGGAGTTTTGAGGGTTAAAAAGGTTAATAGTCTTAAGTGTATAGGGAGTATAAGCCTCTTTCGCTCCACTTAAAGGAGTACCGCGTTTAAGAAGCTCTGCAACCTTAATGGTAGCTGCCTGAGTTAAAACAGACTTCATGGCACCTTCTAAAACTCCACCGTAAATTAAAAAGTAACTAGAATCTGCTCCTACAGCTATTGTAGGGCTTTTTTGAAGTACTAGGTCTCTTTTAAAATGCGGTGGAATTATAATTATAGCTTTTACTTTTCCCTCAACAAGAGCATCTTTTGCATCTTTTTCACTCAAGTCATTTCGTATTATGCTTATCTGAGGTGTCGCATTTAGCTTATAAATAATATCTCTTGAAGTTTCTGTTTTATCTAAATCAACTATGCTTATAGGCAGACCACTCACACTCTGAGAAGAGTAGGGTTGAGGGTAAAGAAAAGAGTATAAAATCACTCCACCAATAATGGTTAACACTATGGCTATATCAGAAAAAATAGTTTTTGCTTCCTCTTTAAATATAGTAAAAAAACTCATCTCTTTAGCCTCTTTTTAAATACAAAAATTACAGGGATAAAAACAAGCCAAAAACTCAAAAGAATAAGTAGTTTATCAAGCTCTAAAAAAATATCTGCACCATAGTTTGCTTGTGAGATTTGAAGTTCTACAAGATGAGAAACAGGGAGCATATCTCTCCAAAAAAGTGCAAAGCCATTCATATTAAAAATAGGAAAAGTTACTCCTAAAAAAGCAAATGCAGGAGCAGTGTAGACCGCCCCTAAACTCAAACTCCTTGCATAATCAAAACCTGTTATAAAAAAGAGAAGTGCAATTCCTTGATAGGCAATAGTTGTTAGAAACATTGCCAAAATCATCACAGCAAAAGAGCCTTCAAAATGCCAACCTAGTGTTCCATAGATATAAAAGAGATATAAAACTCCTAAAAACATATAAGCAATTGTATAAGGTAAAATCAGTCCAATTAACCTACTTCCAACATATTTGTCACTAAAGAACAGTCGTTCACTTCCTTCCTTAAACATCGCTCCTACAGCAACCAGAGTCGCAATAACAATAAAAATTTGCCAAATTGCAGGAAGTAGTGCAGAGACTAAAAAAAGAAAATAATTTTGATAAGTATTAAAAAATGGAGTTATCTGTAAACCTATTGGGACCACCGCATTTAGAGTCGCATTTGAATTTTGAGTACTTGCTAGACTTTTCACATACTCAACTTGAGCCGCACTACTCATCACACTACTTGTCAATGCTGCGGTTAAAATTTTACCTATTAAAATATACTGAGTATTTAACATTGCCGTAACATGAGGCTGTTTTTGTAGAAGTGTATCTTTTAAAAAATGTGGGGGAATTACAAGCACTCCGTATACTTCACCGCGTTTTACTAAGTCCATAGCTTGGGCAACAGAGTTTGTGTTGTGTGCTATTTTTATAGTAGAAGAGGAGTCTATGTTAAAGAGAAGTTGACGAGAGAGTTTACTTTTGTCATTGTCTACAACTGCTATGGGCATATCATGTGCCACACCACCATAAAAAATAGCGATGATAAGTGCAAAACTCATAAGAGGGAGTAGTGTAATTAAAAAAAGTTTATAGTAGGAGTTTTTTATACTCTCTATCTCTAAGCTAAACGCGGTGCTAAGTGCTTTAAACATTATAACTCCAGAAGAACACTCATCCCTACTCGTAAATTATCTATTGGTTTAACAGCTCTAAGCTCAACTTCAAAACTTCTCATATCAAAGCCTTTTCCACTCTCTGTTGCTTTCCAAGTTGCAAACTCACCCATAACAGCGATGTTAGCTACCCTAAACTCATAACTTTCATCACTAAGAGCTGGAATTTTAGCCTTAAAAATTTTACCCACTTTAAACTCTCTTAGATAATCTTCACGAACTGCTAACTTAGCCCAAGAGTCTTTAATATCTACTATGCTAACAACAGGAAAACCAGTTGGAGAAAGCTCTCCAGAGTGAATTAAAATCTGAGTCACTTCACCCTGATGAAAAGTATACTGCTTAGTCTCGTTGATATAAACATTTACTTCATCAACTTTCGCCTCATAAACTCTCTCTTGAGCCGAGGCTGCTGCTTTTATCTCAACTCTTGCTCCCTCTTTAGCCATCATAGCCATCTGCTTAGCCGCGTTTGAAGTGTACTTTGCTGCTTTGTACTGAGTAAATACTTCATCACGTTTTTGTTCTGAGACTACACCCTGTTTATAGAGAGTCTCTATACGGTTGTATGTTGTGAGCATGAAAGCCTCTGCTGCTTTTGCTTTTTGCCACTGATCGTGAGCTGCTTGGATTTCCTGTTTTCTTGCACCATTATCAGCCTGAGTCTTTTGTGCACCTGCTGCATCTTTTGCGGCAAGAGCTTGTTTGAGTTTTGCTTCTACCTCAGGAGAAGAGACAGTAAAAATAGCATCACCAACTTCTACTCTGTCTCCCTTTTTTACAAAAACTTCACCTATGCGTCCTGGGAGTTTTGAAGAGATATTATAAGTTTGTGCATCTATTTGACCTTGAAGTACTATCGCTTTTGGCTCATAAGCCTTGTAAAATGTCAAAGCAACCCAAACAACTAACGCGATAACAAACGCTATAACTACTACTAAAACTATATTACTCTTTTTCTTCATCTACTTAATCTCCTCAGAGCTATTCTCTATCTCAAAAAACATCTCTCTGTTTGCACTTAGTACACTCAAACGTGAAAGATTCTGAACAAAGTTATATGCCGCGTTTAATCTTTTGGTTTTTGCACCCATCAAAAACATCTGAGCATCTACAAGTTCCACAGAGGTTGAGAGTCCCTCTTTAAATGCAATAGTTCTTAGTTTATAGTTCTCTTGCGCTAACTCTAAAGATGAGCTCAAAGAGTTAAACTCTTCTCTATCTGACATCATCTCCTTGTAAGTCTTTTCAACTAAAAGAGCTAGGTTATCTAAGGCTTCAGCTTTTAAATGCTTTACCTTAGAGTTTAAAAGCTTTGCTGCTTGAACCTCTTGGCTTCTATCTTTGCGTTGTAAAAGATTTATTTTTACCATAACACCTGCAAACCATGTTGGCAATGTATTCATAATAGGAGAGTCATCTTTATAAAGGTTATAGTTTCCAAACGCGGCTACTTCCGGGTACCACCCTGCCTCTTTAATACTCACAAAAGCCTTACTCTGGTCTGCTTTAGCATCTAAAACTTTAAGAGCTGCATAGTTAGCTTGTGTTTCATCTCTATAGTAGTTTTCCTCTTGCATATTTTCATAAACAAAAAGTTTTGAGCTAGGTTTTGATGAGAGTTTGGTGAGAGAAGAGAGAGCCGATAAGGCTATCTCTAACTTATGGTGTGACTTGCTTGTCTCTATACGAGCGGCATCTAGTTCCACCTCCGCGTTTAACAGTTCTATCTTTGCAATTTGACCCTGTTCTTTTAATTTTTTCGCATTTTCGTAGTGAATAAGGAGTGCCTTTTGAGCCTCTAATCTTGTCTCATACAGAGACTCACTCACAACCACACCGTAGTAGTATTTTACAAGTTTTAAAAACTCTGTGTCTTTTTTCATCTCTTTGAGAGCTTTTTGCTCACTTACACCAGCTGCATATATATCTTGGGCTGCATCTATTTTTCCACCTACATAGAGTGGCCATAAAACATGTAAGTCTGCTAAAAAAACATCTTGTTTTGATAAATCTAGTTCATAAGGAACTGAACCTGGTAAAGGTATGGGAAGAGCTGAAAGATTTATCTCTCCCTCCAACTTAACAGGCTCACTCAAGTGAGTATAACTACCAGTAAGAGATACAGAGGGAAGGTACATAGACTCTGCAGAAGATTTTTTAAGCTCTGCTCTACTGACATCACTCTGTGAAGCTTTTAGACCCTCATTTTTAAGTTCTGTGTTTAGCCAAGCCTCTTTTATGCTCATATCTGCCAGAAGTCCTACTACAATAAAAGAGAGTGTAATAAGTAGTTTCAAATGATTTCCTAAAATATTTTTATTATTATATCTTAAAATCTTTTTGTGTATAGATTTACCAAGGGTTTTGCACTTAAACCATGAAAAATGATACTAAGTAGTATAGTCAAACTCACGACAGAAAAGAGCACATTACTTATATCTTGTGTCTCTATACTATGTCCCACTGTCATAACATAAAGAATAGAAGCGATACCTCGTGGACCAAACCAACCTATGAAAAGTTTCGTTGAAAATGATAAGTTTAAACCTATAAGACTAAATGCTACAGGAATCATTCTAAAGGCTGTTAAACTTAAAAGGGAGTAAAGAACCACTTGCATATTCCAGTAAGTGATTGTTGCTGGAATAAAAGCAAGACCAAAGACTAAAAAACTTATAAGTATAAGAACCTCACCTTCACTCTCTAAAAAACTCTCTCTTTGAGAATCAATTAAATTTGAAAAATTACCAAAAAATGCACCAGATATAAATGCTGCAATAAAACCATTTCCACCTAAGTATTCAGCTATATAGTAAGTTAAAATAGCAAGAGCTACTGGTGATAAGTTTCTATAAACATCTTTTATCCATCCTCTATTAAGAGAAAGAGTTAAAATTTTTGCTCCTAAAAACCCACTTATTGCTCCAAGAATAAAGCCTAAAGATATCTGCTTAAAGAGATAAAAAACCCAACTATTATCACTACCAAGCTCTTTACCTCCTACTATCAACAAAACAATGGTAATTAAGAGAGGAAAAACTATACCATCATTAAGACCGCTCTCTATATTTATACTCTCTCTAATTCTTTGTGGTACTAATTTATCTACAACCACTGCCTTTCCCAGGGCTGCATCTGTTGGTGCTAAGATAAGTGCCATAAGTATCAAGTATAAAAGTGATTCATTTGGGAAAAAAAGAGTGGCCACATAGGTTGAAAAAATGATGGTTAGAGGTAGACCCACAAAAAGAAGCCTAAGTGAAATCCTCCACTCTTTTTTAAACCCTTTTAAATTTAAAGAAGAGGAGTCTGTAAAAAGGACGATTATAAGTGCTATTTCTGCAATTATTTTTACAGCATCAGAATCTAAACCTACCTCAATAACATCAAAACCTAAAGGAGAGAGTAAAATCCCAAAAAGTAAAAAAATCATAGGTCCCGATATATTTAATTTTTCTAATTTTTTTGAAAAAAATCCATATAAAAGAACTATAAGGGCTATTATAAAAATTATCAATTCAACCTGCACTCATACTCCTTAGTCTTTGTTCAATTATTGTACCTAAAAGTGACCATTAATGATATAATATTTCCTTTAAAAGGTTTACAAAATGGATATAGTAAAAGATTTTACATATGAGACTATAAAACTAAAAGATGATTATGAGGGAAGGGTTAGAGCCACACTTATAAGTGCAAACTCAAATGAAACAGGGAAAAAAAGTGTGCTCTATCTACACGGTTTTGTAGACTATTTTTTTCAAGCACATATGGCAGAGGCCTTTATAAAAAAGGGGTATAATTTTTATGCTTTAGAGTTAAGAAAATATGGAAACTCTATTTTGCCTCATCAGCATCAAAACTACTGTCGTAATATGCATGAGTACTATGAAGAGATTACTATAAGTATAAAAAAAATTAAAGAGGCTCAATCTTCTAATATTTATCTACTTGGTCACTCAACTGGAGGGCTTCTTGCATCTAACTATCTTATAGATGGAGAAGCTCGCTCAGAGATAAAAGCTCTTCTTTTAAACTCTCCCTTCTTAAATCTAAAACTTTCAAAATTTACTAAAAAAATAGCTTACTTAATTTCAACACTTATCTCTGCAATCTCTTTATATGCTAGTCTACCAAAAGCTCTTTCACCTGCTTATGCACAGAGTCTGCATAAAGATTTTTATGGAGAGTGGGACTTTAACTTAGATTGGAAGCCTATAGAAGGATTTCCTGCTTATTTTTTCTGGTCTAAAGCAATTATTGAAGCTCAAGAGAATCTAAAAAATCCTCAACTAGAACTTCCTATACTAGTTATGCACTCTTCTAAATCTAAAAATATTGATATTTATACCAAAGAGGCACAGAGTGCAGATATTGTTTTGAATATAGAAGATATAAAAAGTATCGGTAGAAATTTAGGAGAAGATGTAACTCTTTTAAGTATAAAAGATGCTCTACACGATATCTTTTTATCAAAACTAGAAATTAGACAAAATGCTCTAGATGAGATGTTTGTGTGGTTAAATAAACACTAACTCTTACGTAACTTAACTCTCTGTGAGTGTGTGATAGCCACTGCCATAGCATCTGAAATATCAAGTGGTTTTATCTCTTTTTTTATATTTAGTAGACGTTTAACCATAAAATTTACCTGCTCTTTAGAGGCCTTTCCTTTTCCTGTCAATGCTTTTTTTACTTGTAAGGCGGTATACTCGCTAAACTGACCAAACTCTTGAAGAAGTTTAAGCATTATAGCCCCTCGAAACTGTGCTAATTTTATAGTTGTAGCGGGATTATGTGCATAAAATATATCTTCCATTGCCACTTCATCTATAGTATGTGCTTCAAAAATTCTACCAAGACCCTCTACCATTTGAGGTATCTGAAACTGTAAATCTTCTGCCTTCATCTTAATTAATCCAGCTTCAACTAAAGAGATTTTTCCCTTTTCAAGACTTATAAGAGCATATCCCATATTTCTAGTTCCTGGGTCTATTCCAAGTATTGTCATTTTTTTCCAAATTATTTATTTTAAAAGATTATATATTAGACTTCTTTCATAACTCATAAATTAGATTCCAAATCAAGTTTGGAATGACGGTCAGTTGGAACTTCGTCACCCTAAACTTGATTTAGGGTCTAGGTTATGCAAGAAGTCTATTAAAAACTTTAAATATTCACATAATATAAAATAAGTTATTCACATCTATTTAACCCTAATTTATGGAAAATGAGAGTATTATTCACATACAAATGATTAAATAAGGTTTATATGTGAATATTGGTCAAGAAGTTTTAAAACTCCTCAAAGAAGAGATTACAGAGATAGAGTATAAGAGATATATACAACATTTAGTTTACGATAGTAAAAAATCTACTAATGGCCTAGCCATATTTTATGCACCCAATGCTATTGTCTGTTCTTGGATTAAGAGTAAATATAGTCAAAAAATAGCACATCTTTTTGAAATTAAAAATGATTCTAAAGTAACTGTACAGATAGCACTTAAAAACTCTCTTGATAAAAGAAAAATTAGAGCAGTACCTGAAAAGAAGACTCAACACTCCCTTCTTAATCCTTCTCACTCTTTTGATAACTTTATGGTAGGTGGATCTAACCAGTTTGCCTATTCTGCGGTAAAAAGTGTAAGTGAAAAAGCGGGTCAGGTTTATAATCCTCTTTTTATATATGGTGGTGTTGGACTTGGAAAGACTCACCTTATGCAAGCTGCTGGTAATGTATTTCAAAATCAAGGTAAGGTTGTTATATATACAACTGTTGAGCAGTTTTTAAATGACTTTGTAAGACACTTAAGAAACCAAAATATGGAACGTTTTCAAGAAAAATACCGTAAATGTGATGTACTTCTTATAGATGATATTCAATTTTTATCTAACAAAGAGTCTATTCAAGAGGAGTTTTTCCACACATTTGAAGCACTTAAAGGTGATGGTAAGCAAATTATTTTAACTGCTGATAAACATCCTAAAAAAATAGCTGGACTTGAAGCACGTCTGCAATCACGTTTTGAATGGGGTCTAGTTGCAGATATTCAACCCCCAGAACTTGAGACAAAAATAGCCATCATTAAAAATAAATGTGAAATAAATAAGGTAGTTTTAACTAATGATATTATTAACTACATCGCTACTGTAATAGACTCAAATGTACGTGAAATAGAGGGAATACTCTCTAAACTTCATGCCTACTCACAACTAATGCATGTAGATATTGACCTAGACTTTACTAAAAATGTACTTAAAGACCAGATTAAAGAGAGTAAGGCTCATTTAACTCTTGATACAATTACAGAGTTTGTTGCAAAAGATCTCAATATGAAACCAAGTGAGATAAAATCTAAAGGACGTAGTAGAAACATACTCTATGCTAGACGTATCTCTATCTATCTCTGTCGTGAACTCACTCAAAATACTATGCCTCAACTCGCTCAGTATTTTGGAATGAAAGATCATACAGCTATTAGTCATACACTCAAAAAAATCAATGAATTGATGCAAAATGATGAAGATTTCAGAGTTAAAATTGAAGAATTAACAAATAAAATAACTTCAAAAGAGTAAAAACTCCCAAAAGATATAAAAAAAAGATATAATCATAAAAGTGAATATATGTGAATAGAGTTACATAGTTTCATATACTAAAAATAACTCTAAAAATAGGGCTTTGAATATGGTTTTCACGTATTCACCTCCCCCTACTACTACATACTAAAATTATATAATATAATAGGAAATTTAATTATGAAAATAACTGTTTCAAAATCAATAATTGAAAACATTCTAGTTCATGCTGGACCTTTCTTAGAAAAAAAAGATACTTCACAAATAACATCTCATGTATTTATAAGTGCTATCAATTCAGAATTAACTGTAAAAGCTACTGATTATGAAATAGGTTTTTTAGTACAAACAAAAAATGTTAATATCTCTCAAGAGGGTAGTATAACTGCTAATGGTAAGAAATTTTTAGATATTGTTAGAATTTTAAAAGATGGAGATATCAACTTAGAAGTAAGAGGAGATATTTTACATATTTCTCAAGCACACTCTAACTTTAAACTTCCAACTTTCTCTTTTAATGAATTTCCAGAATTTCCATCTTACGAAAATAAAGCACGTATTTCAATTGATTCACATACTCTTATAGAATCACTTAAAAAGATTACCCCTGCTATAGATACTAATAATCCTAAATTTGAGCTAAATGGTGCTGTAATGGATATAAAAACAGACCATATTAACTTCGCTTCAACTGATACAAGACGTTTAGCTGTTGTAAATGTTGTAAATGAGAGTTCTAGTGAATTATCTATTATTATTCCAAGAAAAGCTATTGTAGAGATTCAAAAACTTTTCTTTGATGATATAGAGCTCTATTATGATGA
>Ga0256826_1000196_pt1 | contig 33911 bp, 25 predicted proteins | sample CV79metaG_FD_185975 | JGI IMG/M metagenome (GOLD analysis project Ga0256826, IMG submission 185975) | Hydrothermal vent microbial communities from East Pacific Rise, Pacific Ocean - CV79 | ecosystem: Environmental > Aquatic > Marine > Hydrothermal vents | place: Pacific Ocean: East Pacific Rise...
TTAAAGAGGCAGATCTTCAGGGGTTATGCTCCGTTCCAGGAATTGGAAAAGAAACTGCCAAGGCAGTATTTACTCACTTCCGCCCCCCCAAACACTCAAGATAAAGGTAGCCTGAAAATAATAGTTAATTAAAAAACTAAGTTGTCACGGCGAGTCATTTAATGGTCACAGAACAAGAAATCATAGCACTCTTAAAACCCGACTGCATCTGTAAAGGAATAAAATTATATAGAATTATAGAAGCAATTGCTGCAGGTGCCGATTGTTTTGAAAAGGTCTCAAGAACAACAGGTATTGGAGAAGGTTCCTGTAATTCCAAACGCTGTGGCGAAAAAGTTGCCCGACTTTTGGCAGATAAGAAAGCGACAAGAAAAAGAAAACGGGGACGTCTTAAAAGAAGCAAATCTTGAAATCTTCTGGAACAACAACAAAATTTTCAAAGAAGATACATTGAAATTTATGGATAATAAAATAGTAGCAATCACCAATAACCCTGGCTTTATTGTTCAAGGGTGAGTTGCCGGATTTTATGCATTAATATGAGGATATCCGGGGGTTACGCTGAATAGTTACAGTCATCCTTGTGTCAGTAACGATAATCCATACTCTGAGTCGTTATTATAGATATTGAAATATCACCCAGGTTTTCTGGCAATCCTTTTGATTGTCTTGAAAGTGCCCGGTGTATTGGTGGCTGGTTTTCAGCACTTGTACAACGAAGCACACAATCACAGTGCTTTGAAATTTGTCACTCCTGGACAGCGACATCGTGGTGAAGATATCGCGATCCTGGAAAAATTCGAGACTGGACACCGGTTGGAAGCGTATATCTTCGTCCGGAAAAACCAGCGAAAAAGGAGGTGAAACTAAAACAAAAAGCTGCATAAAAAAGCGACATCTTGCTTGACATCAACCGGAGGTTATAACTCCTTTACCAGGGAACCTCAAGGAGGAGATATTTCATGCCTGGCCGGTAAAGACTATTAGGCTCATACCTGCAGAACTGGCGGTTTTATCCACATAATAACACCAGCCAGAGGCTGGTAAATCCCGAACAACACTTCTTCGCGCATAAACGGAATTGTGAAAGATTTACTTTATCATGCGTTTGACAATGTGAAGAATGGTCTCTCAATATGGCATAATTCAGATATTTCTTTCACCTTTTTTCATCATGGAATAGGGTATCTAATCCAACAATTGAAATCGGTACAAATCAGGATAATAATTACGCAGGCTTCAGAATTTCCAATACATTAAACATCCTGCAATATTTTTTCTGGTATTTCTCAAAAACAATACAAAAAATTTAGAACACAAAATGACATTCAAAGAAGAACAACTCATTATTGGAGATGGAGGCTGCGGCACAACCCTTCAGACCATGGATATTCCTGATAACGTATGGGATGGTCTAGAAGGCTGTAACGAGTACCTGAACCTTTCAAGCCCAGAGACCATAGTGAACCTGCACGGCAGTTTCCTCGAAGCTGGTGCCATGGCCATTGAAACAAATACATTTGGGGCTTCTTCTGTTGTTCTTGCAGAATATGGCCTTGAAAACAGAGTTGAAGAAATAAATCATGCGGCCATAGCCAATGCCAAAAGGGCTATTGCCGAATGCAATGATAATACCGGTCATAAATATATACTTGGCTCAATTGGCCCTACCACAAAACTCCCGGTTCTTGGCCATATCAGCCCGCAGGATCTGGCAGCTACAGTAACAGAACAGATGCGCTGCCTGCTTGACGGTGGTGTGGATGCACTGATTATAGAGACTTGTCAGGATCTGCTGCAAATTAAGACTGTTCTTATCGCCTGCTTTGAGCTTTTTGAGCAAACAGGAATCGATTTACCGGTACTGGCATCTGTAACATTTGAGCAACAGGGAACCATGCTTGTTGGTACTGATATTGGTGCTGTGTGCGCAACTATTTTCCCCTTCCCTGTTTTCTCCCTCGGACTGAATTGTGCCACAGGACCGACTGACATGGAACCCCATATAGATTACCTCTGTAAAAACTGGGATCGACGTGTTTCCTGCATTCCCAATCAGGGGATGCCCCAGGTTGTGGATGGGAAAACCTGTTATCCCTTAAGTCCCGAAGAATATGGCCGACATATGCACGATTTCGTCACCCAAAAGGGAGTTTCCATAGTCGGTGGCTGTTGCGGCACCTCTCCGGAACACACAAAAGCATTGGTACAAGCATTACAAGGTGCTGTTCCTGCAGTGCGCGAGGTACAGATATGACACAGGTTGCAAGTCTCTATCAGGCCATTGATATCAAACAGGTGCCTGCCCCGTTAATTATTGGAGAACGCTCTAATCCCACCGGCTCCAGAAAATTCAGAGAACTGCTGTTAGCCAATGACTATGAAGGCTGTCTGCAGATTGGCCTGGATCAGGAACGCATTGGTGCCCATATGGTTGATTTAAGTACGGCCTGGGCAGGACGTGACGAAGAAAAGGATCTTGTTCGTCTGGTACAGATGTACGGAAAGACCTTAAAGTCACCTCTTATGATTGATTCCACCTCTCCAGCTGCCATTGAACAAGCTCTGGTGAATTATCCAGGGCGGCCTATCGTTAACTCCATAAACCTCGAAGATGGCGGCAAAACCCTTGATACTCTTTGTCGCCTTGTTAAAAAATATGGCGCCTGTGTCACAGCTCTTACTATTGATGAGCAGGGTATGGCCATGGATTCTGACAAGAAGTTCGAGATTGCCAAACGTATTTATACGCTGGTCACTGAGAAATATGCAATCAGTGCAGAATCTCTCTTTTTTGATCCACTCACTTTTACCGTGGGATCAGGTGATGAAAAGTTATGTAACGCTGCCATGCAAACCATGGATGCCATAAAACGTATAAAGGCCGAACTGCCCGGCTGTCACACTATCCTTGGTCTTTCCAATATTTCTTTTGGTTTACCGGTTCCTGCTAGAAAAGTACTGAATGCTGTTTTTCTTCACGAAGCTGTGGCGGCTGGTCTTGATGCGGTAATTATTGATCCTGCAAACTGTGTCAGCCTTGACACCATAGACATAGAGGCTTCCGCCCTGGCACTTGATCTGCTTCACAATCGGACAGAAAAAAATGATCAACCATTAATGGCCTATATAAAACATTTTGAAGACCACAACACAAATGAAACAAAAGAGAAAGAAGAAGAACTTTCTCCAGAAGCGTTGATCCGTGAACGAATCATGCGCGGTAACCGCCAGGATCTGCCAGATATTTTAAAAATGCTTCTGGATCGGTACAGTGCCCTTGAAATTGTCAATCATCACCTGGTTACAGCTATGCGTGAAGTTGGTGTTCTTTTTGGTTCCGGTGACATGCTGCTACCCTTTGTTCTGCAATCTGCTGAGGTGATGCGCAACTCCGTTGACTACCTGGAACCCTATATGGCAAGAAGTGATCATAATGATGCACCCACCATCCTGCTTGCCACAGTTCAGGGAGACGTACATGATATCGGCAAAAACCTGGTTAATATAATTCTCAGCAACAACGGCTATAATGTCATCGATATAGGAATCAAAGTAACTGCCGAAACCATTATCAGAACCATAGAAGAAAATGCAGGCATTGATATTATCTGCCTCAGCGGATTACTGGTAAAATCAGCCATGATTATGCAGGAAAGTATGTCAAAATTCAGGGCTGCGGGTTTGAAACACCCTATTCTTCTTGGCGGCGCCGCATTGACCAGACAATTTGTAGCCTGTGATTGTGCCCCTGCCTACGACGGTCCGGTTGTTTACTGTCGTGATGCTTTTAGCGGGTTAAAGGCCATACAGGATTTTGAAAAGGGAACTCTACTCTCCACTAACTGGGAAAACAAAAAATCCAGAAGTGCCGGAAACGTTAAAAACACGAAATCTGACATACGAGTTCTGGATGCCATTCCCGAAGCACCATTTATCGGCAGAAAGATCCTGAATGTTCCTATTGATAAGTTCCTGCATCTGCTTAATAAAGAAATTCTTTTTCGGGGTCGCTGGGGATACAGACGTCGTAAATTAAGTGATGACAAGTATCAGCAGTTACTGGAAAGTACCGTCCTCCCGGAATTCGCCAAAATTAAAGATAAAATTTTAGCAGAAGAGTTATTCCAACCCAAAATTGTCTATGGCTGGTTTGATTGCCAGCGTGTTGATGAACGGTTAGTGGTTACAGGAGAGGATAAACGGGAATTTTCCTTTGCTCTGCCAAGACAAAAAAGAGAGCCGGGGATAAGCCTTGTAGATTATTTCAGAACAAAAGATCAAGGCGGTGATGTGGCAGGTTTCTTTGTAGTCACATTGGGCGAGAAGATCGCCGGGATTTGTCAGAATTTATATAAAAACAACCAATATCATGACTATCTCCTTCTCCACGGCTTTGCTGTGCAGACAGCTGAGGCACTGGCTGAATATGTCCATAATACAATGCGCAAAGAATTGAACATTCAAAACAGCGGTGAACGCTATAGCTTTGGATACTCCGCCTGCCCGGATCTTGATCTGCAGCAACCACTCTTTTCACTCTTGCATGCAAATGAGATTGGTATGGAATTGAGTTCATCCATGGAGATGATCCCTGAGTTGAGTGTTTCTGCTCTTGTTCTTCATCATCCTCAGGCGCATTACTTTGCGGTTTAAGATCCGGGGAATATCGAAGAAAAAAACAATCGTTTAAAATAGGCCGATATCTTTCTGAAAATCGTATGCAACCATATGTATCCACATATCACTTCAACCAACAGGTCGTTTTCTTTTCATTCAGCGTTTGCTATTCGAGATTCAACATTCTCCTGTTTTATAACCGTTCCCAACTCCGAATCAACTCAATCAGCGTCCGCACCCCTGTCCCTGAAGGACCTTTTGGAATATAGCTTTTCTTCGTAAAATCCCAGGCAGTACCAGCAATATCCAGATGTGCCCAGGGGGTATCACCAACAAATTTCTGTAAATACGCTGCTGCTGTGATAGTGCCCGCCGGTCGACCACCAGTATTTTTTATATCCGCAACAGTAGACTTAATCTGTTTACCATATTCTTTATCCAGGGGCAGCTGCCAGAGTGGTTCACCACAGTACTCTCCTGCAGCCAGAACTTTATCAATCAACGGCTGATTATTCCCCAGGAGTCCAGTACGATGGTGCCCAAGTCCAAAAATTACTGCTCCAGTGAGGGTGGCAATGTCAATGACCCAATCGGGTTTAAATTTTTCTATTCCATAGGCCAGGGAATCAGCCAGAATTAAGCGTCCTTCGGCATCGGTATTTATGATCTCCGAGGTGGTTCCCCCGTAATGGGTTATTATATCACCAGGTTTTAAGGCCGAACTCCCGCCCATATTGTCAGTTGTCGGGATAATGGCGATCACATTCATATCAGGTTTTTCTTCACCCACTACAGCCATGGCAGCGATTGCTGCGGCACCGCCACACATATCATACTTCATATCTTCCATACCGGCACCGGGCTTTAAACTGACCCCACCTGAATCAAATGTTAGCCCTTTACCGACAATAAGGAGTGTTTGTGCCTTCTTTTTGGGGCTATTATATTCAAGAATTACAATTTTTGGCGGTTCGGAAGAGCCTTGGTTCACCCCCAGAATGCCTCCCATTTTAAGACTTTTCATATGGTTTTTACTTAATACAGTACATTTCAATTTGTATTGTTTGGCAAGACGACAGCCATACGATGCAAAACTTTGGGGTGTCCAGCCATTACCAGGTTCATTAGCCATGTCTCTTGCAGCAATTACAGCATTTGCAGAACACCGGGCATGGTTAACACAATGTCTCAGACCCTTTTTTTCTTTCCCCGGCCAGAGAAATATTTCTTTAATGCCAGAAAATGAACTCTTCTTACTTTCCTTCTTTTTATATTTTTCGAATCGGTAGTCACCAAGCAATATTCCTTCAAGTATACATTCTGCTGATGCTGTGTTTTTCCCAGCGCCACCCATTGCAGGAAGACAAAGATACATACTCCCTGCTCTGATTTCCTGAGCAGTTTTAGCGATTATTCCCCCAACCAGTCGAAATTTTTCCCGTAACCCGGCACCATTTTTTTCACTTTTCCCCAAGCCAAGAAACAGTACCCAGCGGGCATGTTTCTCTCCCGATTTCTTTTCGGGAGGAAAGAGAAGGAAGGTTTCATTTTCTTTAGCCTTAAAATCTTTGTTTTTTACAGCACGAAGAAATTCACTTCCATATAATCCGGAATGTTTTTCTACTTTGCCATTTTTTTGCTGACCAAGGCAATAAACCAGAAGGTCTCCACCATACGATTCAGGTAACTTCCCCGTAACGGTTATTTTTATTTTTGACATTGTTCGCAGCCTATTGAAATATTGTATAAAAAAGTTTTCTGTTATCGTTAAAATACAGGATTATAATCAAAAAAGTGGTTCGTAGTCATATGCCGATATGTCCTGGTTTCACTTCTGGCAACAAATGAATGAGTCACAGCACCAGTGGCAGTAAATCGCACTCCTTCCAGAAACTCACCATCTGTGACCCCGGTTGCGGCAAAGGATATTTTGTGCGATTTAACCAGGTCTTCCACCCGGAACACATACTCAAAATCGGTGATACCACTCGCCACTCCTTCTTCTTTCATGATATCATTTTCGTAGAAAATCTTCCCTTCCATATACCCACCAAGACAACGTATGGCACCTGCCACAACACTGCTTTCAGGAGCCCAGCCATTTCCTATGTATATATCAGCTTTTTCGCCATTTATTGCTGCAAGGCATCCTGAGATTTCTCCTTCTTCTATCAGTTTGATACGTGCCCCGCAATTTCTCACTTCGTCAATCAAGCCCTGATGATGCTTTCGGTTTAGAATACAAACAGTGACGTTTTCCGTATATTTGCGCAGAACCCTGGCTACCCTTTTTATATTTGCAGTTGGCGACTGCTCAATATCAATCACATCGCCCACTTTGGCTCCTACCACTATCTTGGTCATGGGCAGATTAGGAACAGGCAACACGGACCCATCTTCTGTAATAATTGTATACGATGTTGCATTATTACGACCATCCGCAGCAGCATGTTGTGCCTCAAGAGCCACCACCACAAGATCCATATCCGGCCCGCCTCTCCCTAACGATTCTGGGAGTTCACAGACACCCCTTCTTACAGTAAAACGATCATTGATAACTGTCCCCCTGATCATAAGACGATTAAGGGTTTTAATAATAGCTTCCCTTGCATGGTTCAGAATTTCAGTATGCTTGCCAAGCCCCTGAAATCTTGCAGCTGTAAGAGCAGCCATCTCGGTGGCTCTTACAATTTCCATCCCATAATTAATACTCATGTGCGACTGGCCTCATTTGCTTCTTTTAATTGTGTATTCATTGTTCGTATCCGGGATAACAGGGCAACACTCTGTTTTTTTAAAAACGCTCCTTTGGCTGTATCCTTTATCTTCATAGGAGTTCTAAACTCATCAATTAGTTCAATATCAAGTGGAGCAGATTCAAGCTTTTCAGCGGCTGCCTGCATCTCTTTCTGAGTGGGTAAAATTATCCCAAACAACTGGTACGGTGTATGAACCAGGGCGTGGCCACGGTTATAGTATGCTGCAGCAAAACCGCCATCCACATTAATGGCTACCCCATCAGGTGATGCCATCTGATTTCCTTTTGAATAATCTACAGGGGTATGCCCAAATACCACTCTTTTAATTCCAAATTCATTCTTTAACTTTTGTTTGAATGCTTTTGTTTTTAAATTCTTTTTCCAGTAAAGAGTTCGTTCCACATGCGTTTCAGGATCTTTCAAAAAATAGCGTTCGAAGGTTTTCATGGCATGTTTACCAAAAAACGGAGATTTTGCACCACACCAGAGATAAAAGAACAGTGCCTGGTCTTTTTCATTCTGGACTTCTTCCCGGATATAACGTTTTCCAACTCTTTCTATGGTTTCCTGGACATAGTCCAAAAGAGCACGCCCCTTATATCCGAGAAATTCTTCAAATTCTCCATTCTCTTTAGAAGGAACAAGGGCATGAATATTTAAACTGTTATTGTGAATATGGTAGGTCTTACCATTGGTGAAAAAGTATCCCAGCAAGCGTTTCAATTGTTTATTATGGATGAACTGATGGGTTAGATCGTCTATAATTACTTGTTCTTCATTGGTTAATCTCGCGGGGTCGGTAATATCTATTGTTGGGAAGTGGTTGTCAAGAAGGCCACCCGTGTCGTTGGTCTCAAGCATTTTGGCTAAACGGGTAAGCCACAATCTGCTGTTCATATTATATTCAGGAAACGTATTAATGGTATGCTCCTCCAGCTTAAACTGGATTACCGTCAAAGCTTTCTCCATCGATTTTCCCTTTGATGTTTTTGCCTTAAACTTACCGGTAATTTTTTCTACCGGGTAAGTTTTTTCAGCAAATTCGGCAAGTTTGTCACTGTTGAAATTGAGACGAGCCATCATTTCAAAATGATCATAACGACAGGTAATACGCATGGCCTCAGCAACAAGCGATTGGTGACCTGAGGCAGCACCCATCCATAAGATATCATGATTCCCAAAAACATAATCAACCATATTACGGTAGGCTGGTGAAGAGAGTATGCGTATTATTTTATCGGGTTGCGCCCCTCTGTCAAAAATATCGCCAAGTACGATTATGCGATCAACAAGTACCTGCCTGATGCTGTAGGCAAGGTGACTTATTAATCTTTTTGCGAGAAGTTCTTCTTCAAAGACATGATCGGGAACGGGAAGTCCGTCAATTAACCGAATAATGGTATTTTTGAATTCCGGTTGAAACACGTTACGAATTCGATGGCGAATATTTGCCAGACGATATTTAAGAATATCCACCAGACAGAAAATAATATCCTGTGTGTCCATAAGGATGCTTTCTTCGTCGATATAGCTGGATTTACGAATTATTTTTGTGAGATATTGTATTTTATCAACATTAAACGTTCGAGGCAATGCCTCCCGACAGGTCTGATAAATCATCCCAAATCGACCCCGGAGAATAGCCTTGAAACGATCTCCTTCACCATGCAGATCACTGATCCAGAGAGTAACGGGAATGTATGAGTTGAGTTCATTTTCAATATGTAGCAACTGCTGTGCCATTTTATCCAACTCACTGGTTTGCATTCTAAACTCCCCATCGATCATAGTTTTTTTCTCCTTCTCCATTTACAAGTGATAAACTCCTGAAAAGTTACGGTACTGTAGTTTGCAGCAGCCGTGTCCGGTTAGTAAATTGCGACACATTTAGTATGTATTTTTGGGTTACCATATTGCAAATTCCTAACCAGACATTAGTGAATTTGCATAATTATTGGTACCACCTGAACAGTTACTTTCTATCTATATTTATTCTATTTTTTCATCCCGGTCATCCAATTATTTTCTATTGCACCCAGTTACACCCAATCTCTACAAGATGTTTACCAAGAAAAGATATTTGACTTTCGTGGGTATCACAATTAAATTCAAGCATATTATCTGTACCAATACAACCCCCAACCTAAAACTAGGTTCTTATGTCAACTATAAAAATAGTATCCTTTTTGTTCATTGTACTATTCTTCTGCTCAACTGCTTATACAACAGAAAAACCACAGGAAACAAAACTTCCACCGCTGCAATATGAAACTGATGTGCTTGATATCTATCAAACAATGCTCGATAAAATGAGCGAGGAAGACCGTGACTGGTATAAAAAATTTCACGAAGGTATTATGTTTTTTAACGGTTGGAAAGAAATTACCAAAGATGTGTTAAAAAAATATTCTGCAAAGGAAAAACAAAAAGCACTTATTTTTATGCAGCACCTTGGCGTTCGCATCGGAACGGAATGGTCGAAAGATAACGACATCAGAAGAATTGATACCGATATGTTAAAGAGCTGGGGGAAAAGGCTCAAGGAAGCTGCAAAGAAAGAAAAAAATCACCTTACCAAAACGCTTTATGCACTCAAAGCAGAGGTTGAAGAGCTTTTAAAAGCCAATCAGACTTAAGGCAAGGTCAGCACTTTTTCCAGAAGCCCCAGGTTTCCCCATACAATCACGAACAAGGGCCAGACCTTTTTCCACTTCTGCTCTTTTGGGTGAATCAAATAAAAGAAGAGATAACTCATGACTGAGCCTTTCAGCTGTCACTTCGTCCTGAATAAGTTCCGTTACAACAAGTTGATCTGCTATTAGATTGACCAGGGAAAAATACTTCAATTTCTTCCCTATCAACCATTTTCCCAGACGAAACGTGAGGGGAGAAGTTTTATAAAAAACTACCATTGGGGTATCAAGTAATGCCAGTTCAAGGGTTACGGTGCCTGATGCTACTAATGCGGCATCACAGGCAGCCATCATATCATATCTATTTGCAGTTATTAACCGCAGGTCTATTCCCTCACCAAACGCATCTACACCGTTTTGACGTATTTCCTGCTCGCTTAACGTTGAGGCAACTGGCAGAAGAAACACTATTCTTTTATCAGATGCAGACACTATTTTACTTGCACTTTGTAAAAGAACCGGGAGTAATGATGCAATTTCCTTTTTTCTGGATCCTGGAATCAGCCCAATCAAAACCGAACTCCTTTTAATGTCATGTACCTGACAAAATTCTTCCCTGCTACAACCTGCCCGAACAGAGTCAAGCAAGGGATGCCCGACATACGAAGCGGAGACACCACGATCACGAAAGAACCGTTCCTCAAAAGGAAGGATAACACCAATCTTTTTCACCAGCTTTTTCATGGTCTTCACCCTGTAGGAGCGCCATGCCCAGACCTGGGGACTGATGTAGTAATAAACAGGAATACCGAGTTTTTCGGCATATTTTGCCAGTATAAAGTTGAAATCCGGAAAATCAATTAGAATAAGAAGATCAGGACGATCTTCACGCATACGTCTCTTAAGAATTTTTTTGGCAAGAAAGATATCTGGAAGATGAGAGAGAACTTCAGTTACCCCAACCACTGCAATTCGTTTTGCCTCAAATAATAATTCAACACCGGCAGATGCAAGTTCTCTACCTCCCATTCCACAAAAAGAAAGGCCGGCTTTTTTTTGATTCATGGCTGTCACCAGTCTGGCACCGTGGAGATCACCGGATGCCTCGCCGGCAATAATCATAACCTTCTTATTTTCGGTATGACTCATTATCTTGCAGACATATCCTCAGCGTAGACGCCAGCCTTTTGATGATCCTTAATCTGCTTGATAACCTGCATGGCAACATCGAGTGCTCTACGCCCCTCAAAACCTGAAACGAGGGGGATGGTTCGATTAATTACATTATCCACAAAATGAAGGATCTCCGCATTTAATGCGTCCCCTTCCGGAAAACTGTTCACAACTATATCCTGTTTGGGCATCCCATTTGCCTGGAATGCATTTTTTTTCAGGTGGATGGTCATCACCTTGCGCTGGGCAAAATCTACATTAATAAATGACCCCGGTTGGAATATCCGCATGCGCCTGGTATTATTTCGGGCAATTCTTGAAACAGTGACATTGGCCGTTGCACCATTCTCAAAAATGAGCCGGGCGTTGGCAATATCAATATAATCTGTGACAACAGGAGCACCAACAGTATGAATTGTTTCCAGAGGAGATTTGATAATATTGAGTATTATATCAATATCATGAATCATTAAATCAAGGATTACATCAACATCAAGGGCGCGGTTTTTGAATGTTGAAATCCTTTGTGATTCTATAAAGACAGGAACCGTAAGGGAGGGTATCATCGCCTGTACTGCAAGATTAAAGCGCTCAAGGTGACCAACCTGCAAGATAAGATCTTTTTCTTCTGCCTTGGCTATGATCTCATCTGCTTCGGCAACCGTGGTGGTGATGGGTTTTTCCATCAGCATATCAACTCCGGCAGCAATACAATCAAGTGCTACCTTATGGTGATATATTGTGGGTACAACCACAGAAACAGCATCAACCTCTTTTAACAGTTCCTTGTAGTCATGAAAGGATTTACAGTTATTGTCCTTTGCCACACGTTCGGCCGCAGCAAGGTCGACATCGGCAACACCGACAAGATCAACCCTGTCCATATCTTTATATTTCTGTGCATGATACTTACCTAAATATCCAACACCTATAACTCCTGCTTTCATATTTATTTCCTGTACGACAATTTTATAAAAAAATTTCCAGTGTTCAGCAACTGAAAATATAGTCTGAGAATATGCACTTTTTCTCTACTTTTTACTATCGAAGCATAAAGTAAAAATGCAACACCTCTTTTTTTTACAACCTATTTTTAAATGCCAAGATATGCCTTTTGAATATCTTCATTCTGCAGCAAATTTTCAGAACTGTCACTTATTGTTATTACACCATTTTCTATAACATAGCCACGATCAGCAATATGCAGAGCCTGATTTGCATTTTGTTCAACAAGGAAAATGGTTGTATTGTGTTCACTATTAATCTTTTTTACAATCCCAAATATCTGTTTTATCACTAAGGGTGCAAGTCCCATGGAAGGTTCATCAAGTAATAACAGCTTAGGGCGTGCCATAAGGGCACGGGACATGGCAAGCATCTGCTGCTCACCGCCACTGAGTGTGCCACCGGCCTGGTTACGCCTGTCAGCTAGAATTGGAAAAAGAGAGAAAACATAGTCCAGATCCTTTTTAATACCCTCAAGATCATTACGAAGAAACGCTCCCATATCGAGATTTTCCTGCACCGTAAGATCAGAAAAAATACGGCGTCCCTCAGGAACCTGACATATTCCCATTTTAACCAGTTTTTCAGGGGATATTTTATGAATTGCCTTTCCTTCAAAAAGAATCTTCCCGGAACGCACTGGTACGATACCAGATATTGCCATAAGGGTGGTTGATTTTCCGGCACCATTTGCTCCTATCAGGGTAATGATTTCACCCGTATGGATTTCAAGATCAATGTTATGCAACACCTGGATATTACCATATGCAGCATTTACATTTCTCAACTCAAGCATCTACTTCCTCCCCGAGATATGCTTTAATCACCTCTGGATTTGCACGTACTTCTTCAGGTGTTCCCTGGGCGATTTTTTTACCATAATCCATAACAAATATTCTATCGGACAAGCTCATTACCAGTTTCATATCATGCTCAATTAACAGAATTGAATGTCCTTCCCTGCATATCTGCCGAATCAGAGATACCAGTGTTTCTGTTTCATTTGGATTCATTCCAGCCGCCGGTTCGTCGAGCAGGAGCAGAAATGGTTCAGTGGCCAAAGCTCTTCCTATTTCAAGACGTCTCTGAGCACCATAGGAAAGATTTTTTGCCAGTTCATTCACCTGTTTATGAAGTCCAATTTTTTGCAGAATAGCATAGCTGTCTGCAATGATCTCTTTTTCCTCAATCCTTGTTGCTTTGTTTCTCAGTATCGCACCAAAAATAAGAGATTTAGTTCGGCAATGTCTGCCTATCATCACGTTTTCAAGAACACTCATGCTGGGAAAGAGGCGAATATTCTGAAAGGTTCTGGCCATACCAATAGCAGTAATTATATTTGGCTTTTTGCCATTTAGCCTTGTGGTTTTGCCAGTTTCAGGATCTGAAAGATTAATGTCACCGGAAGTTGGGGTATAGATACCTGTGAGGCAATTAAAAAATGTAGTTTTGCCAGCACCATTTGGCCCGATCAGGGCAACAATTTCTCCCTGACGAATATCAAGCCCCACATTATCAACGGCCTTAACTCCTCCAAATTTTTTACTCAAACTATCAACTGTCAAAATCACTGGAGATTCAGCCATTGCTCTCACCTCCTGTGCTGACATTTTTCTTGAAACGATAACTCCTTCTGACATTGGAAATAATGCCATTGGGTTTAAAAACCATCATAATCACCAGAATAGCACCAAAGGCAAGCATCCGATATTCTGACAATGCCCGCAGATATTCGGGCAGAAGAATTAAAATCAGGGCACCCATTATTACGCCAATAATTGACCCCATTCCTCCGAGGACAACAATGGATAAAATAATGGCAGATTCAAGAAAGGTAAAACTCGCCGGGTTCACAAAGGTTGTTTTCGCAGCAAATATAACACCAACCAGTCCTGCCCAGCAGGCACCCAGACTAAAGGCCATTAGTTTTGTTTTTGTTTTATCTATCCCCATGGCTTCACAGGCAATCTCATCTTCACGAAGTGCCAGCCATGCCCTGCCAAGGCGTGAATTCTGCAGTCTGTTGACCACAAATATAGTGAACACAACCAGTAAGAGAACAAGATAATAAATATAAATTATTCCTCCGGCAAAAGACATGTCGATACCGAAGAATGATGGTCTGGCGATATTCGCAACCCCGCTTGGGCCCTGAGAAAATGTGTTCCAGTTTTCAAGAATGAGGCGGATGATCTCACCAAAACCCAGCGTCACAATGGCCAGATAATCACCGCGAAGCCTAAGCACTGGAAATCCCAATAGAATCCCAAGAAATGCGGCAAGTATTCCACCAATTGGTAAAACGACCCAGAAGCCAAGGCCAAAATGAAAATTTAATAAGGCATAACTATATGCACCAACAGCATAAAAGGCCACGTAACCAAGATCAAGCAGCCCTGCTACGCCAACCACAATATTTAAACCAAGACCAAGGACAACGTACATAAGAGCAGTTGTCATAATATTCGTTTGATAGGTGGAAAAAAGATACGGAAAGGACAGACCAAAAACAAAACATGCAATACTAAGGGGATACAAAAAACGTGGTTCTCGTATAACCCTTTGCATAAAAGGCTCAGTGGCGGCTTTTGGCTTTTTCCTAGCCTCCTTTTTTTCTTTGCGGATTATAAAGACCTTCGCCAGGATTGAGAGAACAAAACTGCCAAAGGCTATAAAAAACATATTATCCCAGCGGTAATTCACCAATCGTTCAATTGGATCAACCTTGATCACCATTATCGGAAATGTCAAAAAAGCAAACCAGAGTGAGATGAGAGCTGATCGTTTGAGTTCTTTTACAGGAAACATATCAACCTCACACTTTTTTATTTTCAGCTTTCCCAAGAAGGCCGGAGGGTTTAAAAATCAAGATCAACACCAGTAGAGAAAAGGCAAAGACATCTTCATAATCTGAGGAGACATAGCCAGTGGCAAAGCTTTCGGTAAGGCCCAGCACCAGGCTGCCAAGCACGGCTCCGGGGATGGATCCAATGCCACCCAACACAGCCGCAGTAAAGGCTTTAATTCCAGCAATAAATCCAATATAAAAGTTTATCTGACCAATGTGTGAGGCAATTAACAGGCCACCAATTGCTGCCAGGGCCGAACCAATGATAAATGTTGCTGAAATAACACGATCCACATTGATACCCACCAGCACTGCCATTGTTTTATCCTGAGCCGTGGCACGCATGGCCTTTCCGATTTTTGTGTATTTTATAAGACAGGTTAACGCAATCATCACCAGCGTAGTTGTGACAAGAATAACCAGATCCGAGGATCCAACTATATGGGCCACAGGTTCCATAAATGCAAACTCAGGAATAAGCGCGGGAAAAGGAAGAAAATCAGAGGTCTGTGCCAGGAGTACATAATTCTGTAAAAAAATGGACATGCCGATGGCACTGATCAGTGGTGCCAACCGTGGAGCCTTACGCAGCGGTCTGTAAGCAAGTTTTTCAATGGTAAAGCCATAGGCACTTGACCAGACTGCAGCAGCGAGGCCGGCAATAACAACAATGGCAAGCAAAGGAAATCCATATATGGAGAGTACCGTGGCTACAATAAAAGAAGTGAAAGCTCCTATCATATAAATTTCACCATGGGCAAAATTTATCAGTCCGATAATGCCATATACCATTGTATATCCCAGTGCGATCAGGGCATAAATAGATCCCCTTGTCAGTCCACCGAAAAAAAGCTCTATAAAATAGTCCATTCAGACCTCGTAATTGACCTTTAAATTAGTAGCAAATATTGGAGATGTTATGCCATTTTGTAATGATAACCGTTTGCAATGATCAGTGTTCAGTCACTAAAAAACGCAGAGCAGCAAATGTCCACTTTTACCGTATCTGGCTGTATATAAGCATTAGGAGCTTGTTCGAGAATAGGCATTTTGTTCAAAATCGATGAATATAGTGGTACAACGACTACTTTACGGGGTCTGCCATTATATTTGTATAAAAAAAGAATTGCCCGAAATAGAATATTTCTATTTCGGGCCTGGTTTAATAATTGCCCGAACAGACTCGCAATTAATTACCACTGCACGAATCCGTCGGGAGGTAACATACTATTTTACTTCTACATATACACCATTCTGAACCTGATACATGGAGAAACCAACTCCAACAGCATCCCCTCTTTTATCAAAATAAATATTTCCAACAGGAGTGTTTACTTTTTCTTTCTGCAATGCCTTCACCACTGCGGGCATATCAGTTGATCCCGCTTTTTCAATAGCATTCAGGAGGGCAAGAGCTGCGGCATAGGCATTTTCAAAAAAAGCACCGGGATCTGACTTGTAGGTCTTTTTGTGTGCCTTAATAGCGCTTATAGATAGAGGATTTAAGCTGTTATCATTAGGACCAGAAGCATAAACACCTTCAGCATTTTTTCCTGCAACCTTGATGAAAGTATCGTCTTTTACACCATCATCTGAAATAAAAGTTGTTTTCATACGCTTCTTTTTCATCATTGAAACAATTTTTGAAGCCTCAGGATGATACCCGCCAAAGATGACGGCATCTGCCTTTTTACGCTTGATTTTCTGAACGATGGCTGTGTAATCAACAGCTCCGGGCGTCACACCCTCAAAAAGGACAACCTTTGCTTTACCGGATTTTTCGATCAAACCTTTGGCTATCTCAGCCAGACCTTTTCCGTAATCTCCTTTATCATGAATGACTGCAATGTTTTTTGCTCCAATCTTGCCTATGGCAAAACTAACCATTGCCTGAGCCTGCGCATCATCCGGAGCTATGGTTCTAAAAAAGTTGCTGTAATCACCGGATTTTGTTAAATCTACGGAAGTTGCAGAAGGTGACATAACGACAACGCCAGCCTCTTTGTAAATTGGAAGCGCGGCTTTAGTTGCACCAGAACAGATATGACCAAGAACGACATCAACTCCATCGGTAACAAGTTTAGTCGCTGTATTTGTAGCCACTTCCGGCTTACACACATCATCCTCTATAAGGAGCTCCACTTTTTTGCCGTTGATTCCTCCCTTGGCGTTATACATTGCCACAACAAGTTCAGCAGCTTTAACAGTTGGTAGACCGTAAGATGCAAGATCTCCACTTTGTGCACCTGCAACACCAAGTTTAATTGTGTCACCTGTAATACCAGCAACTGGAACTGCCATGGCAAATCCCAAAGTAACTACCGCAACCAATAATTTTTTCTTTATTCCTAACTGCATTTTCATCTCCATAGATGGTTTTTATCTTCCCCTATCATAAACAAAAATAGCACTGTTTCAGAATAGGGCTGAAACTCTCTTCGAATGTTAGTATCATCAACGCCTGAATAAGTCAAAAAGAAGTGAACAAAAAGCATTATATTTTTGTCTTACAACATTCAACATTATCTTAATCTGCTCACAATTTTATGTCTCAGAAATTTTCTATCCTCAATTTTCTCGGTCGACCTTTCAGTCCTCTCTACAGTGCTATCATGAAAAGCAGAGAGATACTGTATAGCAAAGGGTATAAAAAAAGTTACAAGCTTGAGGTGCCTGTTATATCAGTTGGCAACCTGACAATGGGTGGAACCGGCAAAACACCTGTTGTCGCCTTAATTGCCAAAATGCTTTTACAAAACGGATTTAAACCAGCCATTATCTCCCGTGGCTATGGTGGTGCTGCCGGGAACAGGGTAAACGTCGTCTCCGATGGAAAAAAAATGCTTATGGACGCTAAAGCAGCAGGAGATGAGCCTTGTTTTCTTGGACACTCCCTGCCTGGCATCCAGGTACTCACCGGTATCGTACGAATCCTTCCCTGTCGCCATGCCATCGAGGAAACAGGATGTAATATTATTGTTCTTGATGATGGTTTTCAACATATGGCAGTACAAAGAGATCTTGATCTTGTATTATTCAGTGCTGCAAGTCTTGCCGGTAACAGCAGGGTGTTTCCTGGGGGTGACTTAAGAGAACCAGTTTCTGCCTTAAATCGTTGCAGTGCCTTTCTTATTACGGGGATAACTGACAAGTTAAAAGAACAGGCAGATCTTTTTAAAAAACTCTTACTGAAAAAATTTCCGAATAAACCAGTCTTTTTTTCATCATACCAGCCAGTATCTGTGCAGTCATTGCAGGATGGCGCCTCATATCCACTCTCCTCCCTTCCCCATCCACTATTAGCCTTTTGCGGAATAGGACAGCCGCAATTATTTAAAAACAGTCTTTTCCGTGAGGACATTCGACTCTCTGGTTTTATGCCTCTTAAGGATCATCAACCATTTACCCCGTCACTCTTACGAAAAATTAATAAATCAGCAGAATCCAGTGATGCAGAAGGCCTGATAACCACTGAAAAAGATCTTGTGAAAATTAAAAAAGAAGATTTTTCCCTTCCCTGCTTTGCTCTGCAGATGGAAGTAGTTCCGGATAATGAATTTTGCACCTGGCTAAATGAATGGATTGCAGACCGAATTACGCATAAGTCCAAGAATGTCAAATTTGAAGTATGAAAAATATTCTTTGTTGCTTTTTTGGCAGGCAGAATCCTACAATCATTTACAGTGCTTTTTCTTCAACATTCGACATGTAAAAAATCTGTAAATCATGTCTCTTTTCCCACAACTGTGTCATTTTTCACACAAATAAATGCAGTAGGACAAAACTACACACCCTGCTCATCAATTTGTTTTATTGTACTATTCCCAAACACTCTTCCTCGACCAAACCCTGATAGTCCCTGGTACGTTTTTTGCAGTAAACAATTAAGCTAAATTATCCGTTTGCCTAAAATATAAGGACTACATAAATGAATTCTGTATCTCTTGACCCTCACCAGCACACCTTGACCAAAGCTGTCAGTTGCAATGGCGTTGGCTTGCACTCCGGCAGCGAAATCAATCTTGTTATAAAACCCGCCCCGGAAAATTCAGGTATTCGTTTTTTCCGTACTGATTTAAACGACAGAGAGGGTGTCCCTGCTCATATGGACAAAGTTGTGGATACACGTCTTGCCACGACCATAGGTAATTCGGAGATTATTGTTTCCACCACAGAACATCTGATGGCCGCTCTTCAAGGTTTTGGTGTTGACAATGCGGACATTGAACTTGATGGTGCCGAAGTTCCCATTATGGATGGCAGCGCAGGTCCTTTTATGCTGCTTTTGAAACGCTCTGGTCTGCAAAAGCAGAGAGCCATGCGTCATGTTCTGCGCATCACCGAAGAAATTATTTATACTGCAGGTAATACTGAAATCAGAATTATTCCCTATAATGGATTTAAAGTAAGTGGCGAAATCTATTTCGAGGACTCTTTGATAGAGAAGCAATCCTATTCTATAGAACTGAGTCCCGAAAAATTTTCTAAAGAAATTGCTCAGGCTCGAACATTTGGCTACGTTGAACAGGTTGAAGAACTCTGGGCTCACGGACTCGCCCAAGGTAGCAGCCTCGACAATGTTATAGCCATACATTGGGACAGGAATACCATATTAAATGAAGGTGGACTGCGCTTTGCTGACGAATTTATCCGTCACAAAGTCCTAGATCTCATTGGCGATCTCGCCCTTATGGGTTGCCCGATTCTTGGCCATATTATTGCCAGACGTGCCGGACACACCCAGCATCTTGCCTTTATGCAATCCATCTTAAAAGCTCGAGATTGCTGGGAAGTTGTGGAAATCAAACCCCAAGATGGGCAATCGACTTTTCATCAGATCAGTGCCAAGACCAAAGCAATGGGGAAACAATTCGCACCTTTCTTTTTTCCCAAAACCATGCCGACTGCTCATTCCACTGCACATGCGGCCTGTTGATGGACAGGTAGGACCTCACCGAATATTCCAATCCCTAATTTTAGGTTGCTATCCGTAGAGTCTTGCCTTCAGGGCGATTAAATAAAACATCGCCCTGAAGTTTGTCCAGAAATGCACCTTCTTCATACAGCACATTTCCATTGCATACACATCACAGCTGATTCTTCTGGTGAATTTTTTTTGGTTCATCCGGTCAATGAGTGCTTGTGAAAAAACGAATCGCTAAAGGACATGGCAAAAGACATGTTGTTTGTTATAAACGCAAAAAAATAAGAGGCTTCTGCCATGTCCACATCACTATTATACCACGCCTTCAATATTAAAGTTGTTGAAAATCGTTCAAGTAATTTTCCAGGAAATACCAACATTTTTTGTATTAAAAAATAAGATGTTGATGGACTGAGCCACAGACTGGAAATTAATGGGGGCTGACGCCACTCTATGGGGTTTATTTGTAACTTACTGGAACACTGAAAGTTAAAACTATTGCAATCTTTTTTTGAATCGCACAAGATCGGTTCAATTGGAATTTTGGCTGAAGATATTGAAATCGCACTTGTATATAGATCTGATTTATTATTTTTATAGTTGTACACTGCTCAATTTCGCTTAAATCTGCTGAAAAAGAACGTACTGCACCTGTAATGTCGGATTTTTTATTTTTCTTTGCTACTTACCTTGGATAACAGAGAAAGACTATGATATGCTTTTTACACCATTTGTACCAGGACAGACAACTAACAACAAGGAGGTTTTTTTATGTTCGGTTTATTCAGGAGTTTGTTTTTCATGTCTGCTTTTCTATCAATTCTGCTTCCCACCTTTGTCACTGCCGCTTCCGGCCATGCTGTGGAAACGCTGGATCTCACCAGCCATAGTGTCGGATATATATCTCTACTACTGTTTGCTATCGCCTACCTTTTTGTTATGGCGGAAGAATTCACACATCTTCGTAAATCAAAACCGGTACTACTGGCAGCAGGAATAATATGGATATTAATCGCATCAGTCTACGCTGCACACGATATGCCCCATGCTGCAGAGATTGCCATCAGACATAATATCCTTGAATATGCTGAATTGTTTTTCTTTCTGCTCGTTGCCATGACCTATATCAACGCCATGGAGGAACGACTTGTCTTCCAGACTTTGCGAACGAGACTGGTATCTGCCGGTCTATCTTTTCGCCAACTCTTCTGGATTACAGGCGCCCTTTCTTTTGTAATTTCACCAGTTGCTGACAATCTTACCACTGCCCTTCTTATGTGCGCTGTTGTTATGGCACTTGGCAAAGGAAAACCAAAATTTGTCTCTCTTGCCTGTATTAACATTGTTGTTGCAGCAAATGCTGGTGGTGCCTTCAGTCCTTTTGGCGATATAACCACACTGATGGTATGGCAAAAAGGAATCGTAAGTTTCGGTGATTTTTTTGCCCTTTTTATACCCTCTTTTGTCAATTGGATTGTCCCTGCAGCGATTATGAGCTTTGCCATTGAAAAAAGTCAACCTGAAGGTGACGGGAAAATGGTAATGATGAAACGAGGTGGTTTTACAGTTATTTTTCTCTTTCTAATGACTATTGTCACTGCTGTCAGTTTTCACAACTTCCTGCATTTACCTCCAATGGCTGGTATGATGATGGGACTATCCTATCTGAAGCTCTACGGCTTTTACTTAAAAAAAACTCACCACCTGCATGCCAAAGGCGTTGTTTATAACAAAATGAAGGCTGAAGAACGTGTGGGTGACCCGGTAGCTTTTGATATTTTTAAAAATATTGCCAGGGCAGAATGGGATACCCTCTTTTTCTTCTATGGTGTCATTCTCTGCGTTGGCGGCCTGGGTTTTATGGGGTATCTGGGAATGGCCTCACACGTTATGTACGATAACTGGGGAGCAACATCTGCAAACATAGCTGTTGGTATTATGTCAGCCATAGTCGATAATATTCCCGTAATGTTTGCTGTACTGACAATGCTTCCTGATATGTCTCAGGGACAGTGGCTGCTGGTAACACTCACAGCTGGAGTAGGTGGTTCACTCCTCTCTATCGGTTCAGCTGCCGGAGTGGCTCTTATGGGACAGGCTCGTGGAATATATACCTTTGGCGCTCATCTTAAATGGACACCGGTCATAGGCCTTGGCTATGCAGCTTCCATTTTTGTCCATTTTCTAGTGAATGGGTCGAGATTTTGATTACGGACTACCTCGAAAAAGGATCCTGATTTTTTTGTGCAAAAACTCCATATAACCTAATGGATAATTTCTATCAGGTTATTTTTTCAATAACGTAAAATGGCAGTTTTTAGAGTTTATGAGGATCATACTCACCAAGTTGGATTAATTATTATTTTCTGCATATTTCCCAACAGTGATGAATCTTACTGGTTCTGGAAAAATCATGGGGAATAGAACTCTTACTGATATTGCATATTGAGTAATATTTCCCAATGGACTCCTCCATTTGAAAACGACTGAAATTTGATGAAAAAATAAGCAAGCCACCTTCTGCCAGACGATCCACAGCCTTTTCAATCAACAGGCGGTGATCACGCTGCACATCAAATACCCGTCTCTCTTTCTTGGTGTTGGAAAAAGTCGGAGGATCAACAAATATAAGATCATATTCACCCCTGTCTTCTGCAAGCCACGTAAGACAATCCGCCTGAATCGTTTTGTGAACCAGCCCGCCAAAGCCATTCAAAGCCAGATTCATTCGAGCCCAATTAAGATAATTTGCCGAAAGATCAACAGTGGTGGTGGACTCAGCACCACCAACAGCTGCATGAATAGTAGCTGTTCCCGTATAAGCAAAAAGATTTAAGAAACGTTTTCCCTTCGCCTCCCTGCCAATTTTCAGCCGAATATTTCGGTGATCAAGAAATAGTCCGGTATCAAGATAGTCGGTGAAATTCACCAATAACAGACAGTTTCCTTCCCGAACAGTAAGCATTTTCTTGCGACTTCCCTGTTTCTGATACTGAGCCTTCCCCCTCTGTTTTCGCCTTGTTTTCAAAAAGACTCGATCCCGGCGTACTCCAAAAAGATGGCGAACCTGATGCAGGGTCTGCTGAAAACGTCTTTTCGCTGCTTTTTCATCAACAGTGTCTGGTGCTGCATATTCCTGCACCATGATCCATTTTTCATAGAGATCGACAGAAACATTATATTCAGGAAGATCTTTGTCATACACTCTGAAACAGTGTACCCCTTCACGCCTTGCCCATTTGAGGATTTTCTTAGCATTCTTCCATAACCTGTTACCAAAATCTATCCCTTCATCCGGCCTCTTTTCTGTTGCAAGTTGCCACTGAAATCCCTGTTTTTCCTCGCTATGGATTGTGCCACAGAAAAGACGACAATTTATGGCGCCATTGTACATACGATGCGTTTTATCCCATTTGATCCCCATCCTGTCACCAAAATTGGGATTGGAGGTAAAGACACCAACCTGCCAACTCTCCAGCTCCTGCCTGCAGATACGTCCTAACGCACGATGGAGCTGTTCTACCTGATCATGTTCTAAAAGCCTTTCTCCATAGGGTGGATTAACAACCATCAGGCCTTTTGCTGCGGGTCTACGCAGATTAGCCAACTGCCCTTGCTTGACAACAATTTTATCTTCATAACAGGCGTTTTCAATATTACTTCTTGCCACCGCAACAGCACGAGGATCAGCATCATAGCCAAGCAGAAGAGGCCATTCCCGCTCAAGTCCTGCCTCCTCACGCTCCATTGCCTCTTTCACCAACTTGTTCCAGAGAACTTTATCATGTCCCTTCCAGCCGTTAAAGCCAAAATAGCTGCGGGAAAGGCCTGGAGCAGCATCACCAAAAATTGATGCCGCTTCTATGAGGATGGTTCCCGAGCCACACATAGGATCAAGTAACACAGTATCTGCTGAAATTTCCGGTGTCCAACCAGCGAGTGCAACAATGCCTGCTGCCAAACTTTCTTTTAGGGGGGCTAGGCTTCCTCCTTCTTTACGATATCCGCGTCTATGCAGACTCTCACCGCTTAAATCGAGGGAAATAGTAGCCTGGTCCTTATAAACAAAGGCACGGATTCTGATACCGGGACGCACCACGGACACACCTGGCCGCTCTCCATATTTTTGCCGGAATTGATCCACCATGGCATCTTTAACTCGAAGTGCAGCAAAACCACTATGATGTATGGCTGATTGATGAAGACTGCAGTCTACAGCAAAAGTGGTATCAATATTCATATGCCGACTCCAGTCCACCTGCAATGCCCCTGCGTAGAGGGCATCTTCATCATGGGCGGGAAACTTGGCAAGCACAAGAAAAACCCGGGATGCATAACGTGACCAGAGACAGATTCGATACGCTGTTTCAATATCTCCCTTCCAGGATACCAGCCCTCTGGCATGTTTCATTTCACTTCCACCAAAACCTTTTGCTTCCAAGGCTATCAATTCTTCAAGGCCAGCGGCACAGCTAGCCATAAGGCCGTATATCCTTTTATTTTTCTTCATATAAATAAGGGTAATACTGTTTACTCAAATTCACAATAGGAGATGCATTCTTGACCTCAGGACTTTCAAATGTAATACAAAAACATCAGGTGATCTCTACTTCCAAAACAGCAACTGATTATACTCAACTTCCTCTCTCTTTTACTCTAAAACAATTTCAGCACTCCGCACTTAGTCACTTGACTCCAAGCCCGCATTGCTCGAAACAATTCATATAAAACCAATCCGTTAAGAACAGTCCGTCAAAATGATTTTTTTCTTGCAACGAGAAAACAATAGTGACACCTTTCTTCCTGGTTTTCACCACAACAACTGATCCTTACCAGCTATTCCCTGGTGCAACTGAAATAAATGCTCTCACCTCTGTCTGGCATGATAATTCTCGCTGGATCTCTTATCCTGGCTGTTAGTCACTTTATTTACATCCTCCTGATGATCTGCAACAATTCCGTTTTTTTTCTTCCCTGTTAATTGATACCGGACGCTGTCGTCAAGTTGATAGTATAAAGACGTTTAGCGTCTTAAAAAGCAGCGTGGCTCACTTCCCCGGGCAGTTATGTGAAGAAGGTCTGCTATCTTTCTTCAAGCAACGAGTCAGACACAGATGCGGTAAGGTTTTTACTTCAGCAGTACTTGGGCAGGTGCAACAACTTCCGGATCAGGGTTGGCCTTGCTGGGAAGTTGCTTAGATGTTTTTGCTAGTATAAAACCGTAGATTTCACACTCTGATAGGGTAACACTTACTCCTGCAACTACGAAGGAGAAGTGATATGAGTAAGAAGACACATTTTAGCCAGGAGGAAAACCAAGGCAATGTTGTTTGGGAATACCGAGCATTTTGAGCATCAGTTGCCTATGCACATCACATGGGGTGAGCTTGCAGAGAGGGATAAATTACAGTAGCCAGACGAATACTAATCGATCTGTTTTATACAGAAGCGGACATCATACCGGACAAAGAGAACAACATCTTGCGCGTACAAATGCATGGCGCATCAAGACCAGCTGTGAATCGTGTGTTGGAAGAACTCTTTGTAACTCTGGGCGAAGCTGGGGTGCTTTACCCCGATTCTGAAATTTGATTTTTACACCAATTTTACCACAGAATAAAAACGGGAGAAAAGCCTGCTGGCTAATCTCCCGTATTTACTTACAAATATTTAACACTAATGGCGGAGCGGACGGGACTCGAACCCGCGACCCCCGGCGTGACAGGCCGGTATTCTAACCAGCTGAACTACCGCTCCAGATTAGATAAGTTTTATAAGAACTGACTGGTGGGCGGTACAGGGATCGAACCTGTGACCCTCGGCTTGTAAGGCCGATGCTCTCCCAGCTGAGCTAACCGCCCCCTCATTCATCGTGGACATCTATTTACCAGTTGGACTATAAGCCGTCAAGCAAAAAAGATCAATGTTGGATATTATGTGAAGACACCGTAAGATCATCAATTACAGTGGCTAAAGGTATATCGGCAAACAGATTTTCCCCTTCTCTTAAGATAAGCGATCTTTCAAGCACTTCATCCACATTCTCCACACAATGAATCGTCAGGCTTCTTCGAATATTTACTGGAACATCTTTCAGATTGGGTTCGTTTTCTTTTGGAATAAGAACGATTTTTATAAGTCCCCTTTTGGCAGCAAGTAATTTTTCTGTAAGCCCGCCAATGGGTAACACTCGTCCTCTTAAGGTAATCTCACCAGTCATGGCAACTTCTCTTCGTACAGGCACCTTTAAAATGGCAGAAACCAATGCTGTAGCCATGGTAATCCCCGCAGATGGACCATCTTTAGGGATGGCACCCTCCGGTACATGGAGATGAATATCCAGTTTTTGATAAAAATCAGGATCAAGTCCCAAACGCATACCCCTTGATCTCACATAACTTAATGCCGCCTGAGCAGACTCCTGCATAACCTCACCTAATTTTCCGGTGACAATCATTTTCCCGTTACCAGGCATAAGAGTGGCTTCAATCTGCAACAACTCACCGCCCACAGATGTCCAGGCAAGACCTGTCACCAATCCTATTTCATTTCTTTTTTCAGCAAGACCATATCGAAATTTTGACGTACCGAGAAACTTTGTCACAGAACGGGCAGTAACTTTATACTTTTTATTTTTTTGTTTCAACTGCAGACGGTCTCTTGCAATTTTACGAAAGACAGAAGCAATAGTACGTTCAAAGTTTCGAACACCTGCTTCTCTTGTATATCTGCGAATAATTTCAAGAATACTGGCTTTATTAAAAACTATGTCATTCTTCTTAAAGCCATTCACCTTTAGTTGTTTGGGGATAAGGTAGCCTTCCGCAATTTTTTGTTTTTCTTCTTCCGTGTATCCATTGAGTCGAATAATTTCCATCCTGTCCTGCAAAGGCAATGGAACTCCATCAAGATTGTTGGCGGTAGTAATAAAAAAGACTTCAGACAAATCGTAATCAAGATCAAGATAATGATCATTGAAACTATTATTCTGCTCAGGATCGAGCACTTCAAGCATTGCAGAAGAAGGGTCTCCACGGAAATCCGTACTCATTTTATCAATTTCATCAAGGCAGAAGACAGGGTTGGCAACACCGACTCTCTGCATAGCCTGAATAATCTTTCCGGGCATAGCTCCAACATAAGTACGCCTGTGCCCCCTGATGTCGGCCTCGTCACGCACACCTCCTAAAGAAATCCTGGTAAATTTGCGCCCCATCGCCCTGGCAATGGATTTGGAGATAGATGTCTTCCCCACACCAGGAGGGCCAACAAGACAGATAATAGGTCCCCGCAGCTTTTTAACCTGCGCCTGAACGGCAAGATACTCAAGAATTCGCTCTTTCGGTTTTTCCAGGCCATAATGATCTTCATCCAGGATCTTTTCTGCTTTATTAATATCGAGTTTGGTTCTGGTTTTTTTTGACCAGGGAAGGCCAAGGATGCAATCTATATAATTTCTTACCACCGTGGTCTCAGCGGACATTGGCGGCATACTTCTCAATTTCTTCAATTCCTTTGTTGCTTTTTCTCTAACTGCAGCAGGAACTTTTTTCTTTTGTAAATTCTGCTCCAGTTCACCGATTTCGTCAACACCGTTTTCATTTTGACCCATTTCATCCTGGATCACTTTGACTTTTTCACCAAGAAAGTAATTCCGTTGTATTTTACCCATACGTTTCTTGGTCTTAACGTTAATCGCTCTTTCCATTGAAGCAAGTTCCATCTCTCGATTAATTGCCTCAAGAACTTTCTCAATTCGTTCAGGGATCGGAATAATGGTAAGAATTTCCTGTTTTGCCTTAGAGTTCAAAGGCAGATGCGCACTGATAACATCAACAAGTTTGCCATTATCTTCAATTTTCTTAACAGATTTTACGACCTCCCGGGGAATCTTACGATTTGTTTCGGCAAATCTATCAAAAGCATCTCGTAAGGCCCGGACAAATACCTCCACTTTTTTTTCATCATCACCAGTATCTTCCAGGATTTCAACCTCTGCCTGAACAAAACGCTGGTGGTGAACAAAAGAGACAATCTCAGCTTTACGCTTTCCTTCAATAAGTGCCTTTATTGTTCCATCAGGTAAACGCAGTAATTGCATAACTACTGCCAAGGTACCGACTTTATGAATATCATCCTCACCAGGATCATCGACTGTTGAATCCTTTTGGGTAACAAGAAGGATCTCAGTCCTTTTTTCCATGGCATCTTCGAGGGCATGGATTGATTTTGTCCGCCCTACGACCAGTGGGGCAACCATATGAGGAAATATAACAATGTCACGCAGTGACATAAGTGGATATAAACTATTTTCCATTATCGCTGTTTCCAGTTCTTTTATTTTAGGCACTTTTCAACTGTTTCTCATCCGGATTGGTATATAAAACCACAGGATAATCACCATCGTTTATAACTTGTTCACTAATTACACATTCCTGAACATTTGCTCTTGATGGCAGGTCATACATCACTTCCAGCATTGCTTCTTCCATGACAGAACGCAGCCCCCGCGCCCCGGACTTTCTTTTTAATGCTTTTTGAGCTATGGCAGACAATGCACCTTCTGTAAAACGCAGTTGGATATCTTCAAAGCTAAACAGACGTTCATACTGTTTTGTAAGGGCATTTTTAGGTTCCTGAAGAATGCGAATAAGATCTTCTTCCTCCAGTTCTTTCATTGTTGCAATAACGGGTAGGCGCCCAACAAGTTCCGGGATAAGACCAAATTTCAACAGGTCTTCAGGTTGTATGGCTTCCAGGAGTTGACCTGGTTTTATCTTGTTCAGGCCATCAACATTTGCACCAAACCCCATGGATTTAGATCCTTTTCTTCGTTTAACAACAGCATCAAGACCTACGAAGGCCCCGCCACATATAAAAAGAATATTGGTGGTGTCGATTTTCACAAGTTCCTGCTGAGGATGTTTTCGTCCTCCCTTGGGAGGGATGGAGGCAACGGTGCCTTCTATAATTTTCAAGAGCGCCTGCTGTACACCTTCACCCGAGACATCACGTGTAAGAGATGCGCTGTCAGACTTCCTGGCAATTTTGTCAATTTCATCTATATAGATAATTCCACGTTCGGCACGATCTATATCGTAATCAGCTGCCTGGAGTAGACTCACCAGGATGTTTTCGACGTCATCTCCCACATACCCTGCTTCAGTTAGCGTTGTAGCATCTGCAATACAGAATGGAACATTTAGAATTCGAGCAAGGGTCTGAGCAACAAGGGTTTTGCCACTTCCGGTAGGACCAATAAGTATAATGTTAGATTTCTGGAGCTCCACCACTTCATTGGAGCTTAGTGCATCAATTCTTTTGTAATGATTATGCACTGCAACCGCAAGAACCTTCTTCGCAAAATCCTGACCAATCACATAGTCATCAAGATGCGCTTTAATATCCATTGGCTTTAAAGCTGATGTCTGAACATTCTCTTCGTCTGCAACCTTGGCTACTTCTTCGTCTTTCACGATTTCATTACATAAATCAATACACTCATCACAGATGAAGACATCAGGCCCTGCAATTAATTTAGCCACTTCATTCTGTTCTTTTCCACAAAAGGAACAGTTACAGTTTCCATCATTGTTTTCAAAATCATCCATATTATTCGTCCTCGGCATGATCCATTCTTTTGTTAAGCACTTCGTCGAGTATTCCATACTTCAATGCTTCTTTAGAACTCATAAAATTATCACGATCCGTATCTTTCATGATTTTTTTAATGGTGTGGCCTGTATGTTTTGCCAGAATTTTATTCAGATCCTCACGCATACGCAGAATTTCTTTTGCGTGAATATCAATTTCACTTGCCTGCCCCTGATATCCGCCCATTGGCTGATGAATCATAATCCTTGAATTTGGCAAGGAATATCGTTTTCCTTTGGTGCCGGCAGCAAGCAATAACGCACCCATCGACGCAGCCTGTCCCATACAGAGAGTCGCTATGTCACATTTGACATATTGCATTGTATCATAAATGGCAAGGCCAGCGGTAACAGAACCGCCGGGAGAATTAATATAAAAGGTAATATCTTTATCAGTATCCTCCGCTTCCAGGAAAAGAAGCTGAGCAACTATTGAACTTGCGACATCATCTCCCACAGAAGTTCCAAGGAAAATGATTCTTTCCCTTAATAATCTGGAATAAATATCGAAGGAACGTTCGCCACGTGGACTCTGTTCCACAACCATTGGTATAAGACTCATTTTTCATTCTCCTCAAATAACTACGACCACAGGAGCCTGGACGGCCGGTGCAGTCGTAAAAGTACTACCCTTCTATTTCATGGAACAAGATCAATCAGTCGCTACTCTCTTCGCTGTGAACCTCTTCATCCTTGTTCGTTTTTTCTTCTTTTGCAGCTGGTTTAACAAACTTGGCATTTTCTCGTAAAAATGTGAGAATTTTCTCGTTGAGTATTTCGTTCATAAAGGGAAGCAGGTCATCCCTGCTACCAAAATACTCTTTTACTTTGGCAACCGACATATTGTATTGATCGCCAACACGTTTAAAGGCTCGCTCCATATCTTCATCGTTAACTTTAATCTCCTCAGTTTCACCGATTTTTTTCAGGATAAAATCACCCCGAACTCGTTTTTCAGCAGTCTCCCGGGATTGCTTCGCAAGCTCATCTCGATTTAAACCGGCCGACTCAAGATTCATTCCCTGTTGTTCAAGGTTTTTCTCGGTATTTCGTATCATCTCTTCAACTTCAAAACGAATCAGTCTTTCGGGAACATCAAACTCATGAGTATCAAGAAGTTTCTGCATCATTTGATCAGTGACTTCCCCTTCTGTCCGGCTGTTTTTTTCATTACTGAGGGTGTTTCTAAAATCTTCAAACAGTTCTGAATAGGATGCATATTTTTCATCCACATCTTTGGCAAATTCGTCGTTTAGTTCGGCCAATATACGTTCTTTGACATCTTTAACCTGTACTTTGAATTCGATGGTTTTACCTGCAAGTACAGGGTTGTTATAGTGGGCAGGAAAATCAACTTCGTGACTTGCATCCTCACCCATCTTCATGCCAACCAGTTTTTCCTCAAACTCAGGACTCAGTTTTCCAGATCCCACATCAATAGAATAATTATCATTTTTAACTTCCTTCATGGCTTTACCATTTTGGAAGCCTTCGAAATCAACTATTATGACGTCACCTTCTTCTACCGCCCTGTCACCAACAGAACGAAGTGGAGCCATTTCCCGACGTAACACCTCAAGCTCTATCTCGACAGCTGCGTCACTTATAGGACTGGAGTCCTTTTCTACCTCAATTCCCTTGTAGTCGGCAAGTTCAAATTCAGGCCGGATATCAACTTTAGCGACAAAGGTGAAGCTACCGTCTTTATTGAACACAGGAGCTTCTATTTCAGGATGGACTACCGGATCAACTTTTTCTTTTTCAACCGCATCGAAATAACTATCCTGCACAAGTTGTTCACCTACTTCAGCTTCAACCTGTCCTTTATAATGTTTGATGATGACCTTACGGGGTACCTTCCCTCTACGAAAACCTTTCAGTTTTGTTTCCCGCTGAAGTTTTCCATAGGCTTTATTCATTCTCTTCTGCACATCGTCAGCAGGCAGGGTAATGGTGATTTTTTTTGTTAGTGCACTGACATCTTCAACGGCTACATCCATTCTGTTCATCCTTATGTTTTTTTATGATATCCTTGTAAAAAACTCATCATCTTCTCCGTCACTGCAAATTTGGGGGGGGCATTACGACGCACTCAAGCACGCCTCATTTTATCAAATTTACGTTTCTCGAATATGAAGTTTTTTACATAACCATCCCAATTTTTACTTTTTACGAGTTTATCAAGCGTATCTTTTATTAGGTAATTTGAATTTTATGTTATTTATCTGGAATGAAATGGTACGAGAGGGGGGACTCGAACCCCCAAACCTTACGGCGCTGGTTCCTAAGACCAGTGCGTCTACCAATTCCGCCACCCTCGCAATTTCTGCTGATTATCAATAAAATGCAGATAACCAGATAGTAAATAATTCACATTCTGTCTCCAGTCAAGACCGGAGGGAAAGAAAACGACAATACCCATTTTTTTTCATCTGCCAGCTCGTCCTTGCCAAACAATCAAACAGGTACTATAAATAAGCTCATACTGACATTACATCCATTAATTCAACAAACAAATGAGGTAAGTATGAATAGTATACAGCGTATTGCAGCAGGTTCTGCTCTTATGCTCTGTCTCTCTTCCGCATCCGCTTTTGCTGCTGCGACACCATCAAAAACGCCAAAAGTGCAACTAGAAGAGATTACAAACTGGCAACTCCCTGCAAAACCATTGGATATGGTCTACTCCCTTGACCAGAAACGGGTCTTTATTCTGACTGACCAGTCAGTCATCCTGGCTTATACTGCAGCAGGAGATCTTTTAGGAAAAATCAAAGTTGAGAAAGGTGTTTCTGCAATTGATATTAGCCCGCGTGGTGAAAAACTTTTTCTTTTAAATTACGAAACCAACAAGTTCACAGATCTTGCAGTAAGTTTTGTTATGGATATTGACATAGCCGGATCACCCTTTCTAGGAAAAGATGATGCACCGGTGGTCATAGCCGTTTTTACGGATTTCGAATGACCCTACTGCGGCAGAGCAGTGCCGTTACTCGAGCAGGTGCTTGAGCATAACCCCGAAGACGTAAAGATTGTCTTAAAAAACATGCCCCTTAACATGCATCAATTTGCACGCCCCGCTGCCCTTGCAGCTCTTGCTGCCGCTGAGCAGGGTAAATTTTGGGAATTCCATGACGAATTATTTGCAACCAAGAAAATAAACAATGAAACTATTCAGGCCATTGCCACTAAACTTGGCCTTGATAAAGAAAAATTCAACAAAGACATAAACTCTCCACAGATTCAACAAAAACTCGCCAAAGATCTTCATGATGCTCAGGAAGCTGGCGTTACTGGTACCCCCACTATATTTATTAACGGGGTGAAACTGAGAAAGCAGTCTCTTGAGGCCTTTCAAAAAATCATTGATGAAGAACTTGGCAAATAATGGTTCCACTTGAACTCTCCTTTCCTGACAACCATAAGGCTGGAATCCTGTATGGAGAGTTCAATAAAAACCTACAGTTTGTTGAACAAAACACAGGAATCGAGATTCATGCCCGAGGAAGTGAACTTTCACTTCACGGCCTCAGGCATGAAACTGAACTTGCGGCAGAATTGCTCCAGCAATTTTATGACCTGATTAACAAAGGCTTTCAATTCTACAGCTCTGATTTTGCCTTTGGTTTAAAGGTACTTGAAAAGCAACCAGGTGCCAGACTGGACAGGATATTTCTTGATAAGGTCTATATAACTGCCAGGAACCGTATCATTTCCCCCAAGACCCAAAACCAGAAAAAATATATAGACTCCATTCGTAACAATGATATTGTTTTTGGTATAGGACCAGCAGGAACAGGAAAAACCTATCTTGCCGTAGCAATGGCTGTTTCTGCTCTCACTACTGGAGAAATTAAATCCATTATCTTAACAAGACCAGCGGTTGAAGCTGGCGAAAAATTAGGATTTCTTCCGGGTGATCTTGCCCAGAAAGTGAATCCTTACCTGCGTCCGCTTTACGATGCACTCAGTGATATGCTTGGTGCTGAAAAAAGCGAAGCAATGATTGAGGATGGCAGCATTGAAATTGCTCCCCTGGCATTTATGCGCGGGAGAACACTGAACAATGCCTTTATTATTCTGGATGAAGCACAAAACACAACAAAGGAACAGATGAAAATGTTCCTTACCCGCATTGGATTTGACTCGCAAGCTGTGATAACAGGAGATACTACGCAGGTTGACCTTCCCAACAGTAAGCAATCAGGTTTACTGCACGCCCGCTATTTATTAAAAAAAATTAAGGGAATTCAATTTTGTGACTTTTCCAGGCATGATGTGGTCCGCCACCCTCTT
>Ga0256826_1000197_pt1 | contig 33875 bp, 53 predicted proteins | sample CV79metaG_FD_185975 | JGI IMG/M metagenome (GOLD analysis project Ga0256826, IMG submission 185975) | Hydrothermal vent microbial communities from East Pacific Rise, Pacific Ocean - CV79 | ecosystem: Environmental > Aquatic > Marine > Hydrothermal vents | place: Pacific Ocean: East Pacific Rise...
CACTGTTTCTAATATTCAAATTTCAATGGTGCCGACACGAGGATTTGAACCCCGGGCCTGCTGATTACAAATCAGCTGCTCTAGCCAACTGAGCTATGTCGGCATCGAAATTGAGTCAGAATTATAGAGTAATTAAACTTTAATGTCAAGTGTTTTTACTAGAAATTGATAAAAAAACCATCTTTTAGTATTTCAACGCTCCAATCACCCCTATATTCTTCGATTTCATCACTTATTCTTTTAAAATATGCCGGCTTAATATGATTAATATAAAGTAATAAATTTTCTCTTTTTAAATTTTCTAACTGTTTAAATAATATTTCAGGTGTCAAATGCTTACTCTCTTTGGCTAAAACTTTTAGCTCACTTGGAAATGAGCATTCTATTACAATTGATTTGATTTTTTTATTTGATTCAATTTCAGAAATAACAGTATCTAAAGAATATGTATCAGCTGTAATTAATACAGATGAATCTTTCTTAGTCACAACATATCCACAGCTTTTTACTGTGTGGTCTGTTAAAAATGCTTTTATATACTCCTTCTCTCCTATTTGATACTCTTTACCAACTTCAATTTCTGTGTAAGTTACTGCCATTTGTTTTGAAAGTGTTAAAGGTATCTTAGAAAAATCTGGCCAAATAGTATTATTTAAAAAATTCTCTTTTATTGCTTTTATTGTTTCTGGTAAACCTATTATATTTAAAGATTTTTTTCTTAAATTAAAATAATTATCTAAAATATAAGCTATATCAATTATGTGATCCAAATGTGAATGTGTCATCCATATATTTTCAATATCTATTGACTCAATATTCATGGGTTCTAATAAGTTTCCAGCATCTATAACATTTTTAGAGTTTAATAAAAAAGCACTTGTACCATGCCCTTTTGCTTTTGTACCATATGCTCCTAAAATAGTTATCTGTTTATCTCTTTGTGTATCAACTGTATTTTGATACACATCTTTAAATGTTTTTCGAACTTCTTTTATATTCTCTATATTATCAAAAAAAAGATCAACTAAAGTAGGATCAAAATGTTTTCCTTTTTCATCATTAAGCAATTTAAATATCTTCTCATCATTCCATGATTTTTTATAAACTCTATCACTTCCAAGTGCATCAAACACATCTGCTAAAGCTGTAATCCTTCCATATATATGTATCTCTTCACCACTTAATTTTCGTGGATATCCTGTTCCATCCCATTTTTCATGATGCTCATATGCAACTATTGCTGCAGCCTTTAATAAAGGTCTCTCTGAATTTTTTATCATATGATAACCTAGTTCAGCATGTGTATCCATAATATGACGTTCATTTTCATCAAAACGCCCAGGTTTATTTAATATACTATCAGGAATTGCTATCTTTCCTATATCATGCATTGGACTTGCTTGCTTTAATAATTCTGACTCATCTTCATCTAATCCATAGGCTAAAGCTAAAAGCTTTGAGTATTCAGCTACTCTCTTAACATGATTACCTGTCTCTTTACTTCTACTTTCACCTATAGATCCCATTGTGAAAACAACTTCTTTTTGTGTCTCTTCTATTTCCATCGCCAATTTTACAGATATTAGAGTTTCTGCTGCATATGTACTAGCTAAAGTTAAGCGTTCCATATCTCTTGCATCAAATTTTTCTGTTTCTCCCCGATGATTTATTACTTGAAATGCACCAATTATATTGTCATCATAATCATACATAGGGATTACCATCATAGCTTTAGTAGTGTAGCCAGTTAATTTATCTATCTCTTTATTAAACCGCGTATCTAGATAGACATCATCTATTAATTCTCTATGACCATTATTTATTGCATTACCTACTATTCCAGAATCAATAGATATTTCTAATCTTTCAATTCCATGAGCAACTTTTGTCCAAATTGTTTTTTTATCTTCACTTACAACCCAGATTGTACATCTATCAGCACTTGTTAATGCTCTTCCCATTCTTGCTAGAACGGAAAGAATATCATCATAACTTTTAAGAGAAGAAACTTCTGCTAAATAAACAAAAACTAATTCCAGTATTTCATGTGCAGCTAAACTTCTTGCATGTTTTTGCATTAATTTCCTACCTATATCATATAATATGGACTTATTATATCACTTCTTGACTATAAACTCAAAGATCACCTAAATTTGACTATAATATGTAAAAAGGTCTTATTATGCTTAAAATATTATTTTCTCCTTCAGAGGGTAAAAATAATGGAGGAAGTGAAGAATCTAAAGATATTCTAGGTGCACTAAACGCTAGAAATGAGATTTTCAATCAATATAATGAAATTATTTTTAATGACAATGAAGAATCTATAAAAAAATTGTTTGGCATAAAAAAATTTAAAGATTGTGAACCATATATTAACAATGTATTTAACTCCCCACTAATGTGTGCTATTGAACGCTATCAAGGTGTTGCATATGATTATTTAAAATATAAAGAATTGCCTAATGATTCTAAAGAATATCTCAAAAATAATTGTATTATTTTTTCAAATCTTTATGGCCCTATATTTGCTGGAGATCCTATCGTTAACTATAAAGTTAAACAAGGAAATAATATTGGGAATATAATTCCTGATAAGTTTTACAAAGAAAGATTTACTTATCAGCTTGATCTTTTATTCAATAATGATGAACTATTAGATCTTCGTGCAGGGTACTATGATAAATTTTATAAAATTACAAAACCCTATACTACATTAAAATTTCTAAAAAATGGAAAAGTAGTGAGTCATTGGGCTAAAGCCTATAGAGGTATAATTCTTAAAGAATTAGCTAAAAATACTATTAGCTCTATTAAAGATTTTATGTCATTAGAAATAGAAGGTCTTAATATCGAAGAAATTAAAATTATAAAAAACAAAACAGAAATAATTTACAATATTAATTAAATACTTATAAATTATTAGTGTAAAATATGATTATATAAAATTTAGAGGAAATATGATGGCTGATGATTCACAAGAGTATAAAAAGAAAAAAGCTTTTTTTGAAAAGATAATTACACTTTATGGTAGAAATGTTGTTATAGAAGTTTTAGAAGATTCAAATGTAGAAGTACACAAGCTACATATGGCTAATTCTAATAAAATAGATGGAGCTATTAAAACTATTTTAGCTCTTTCCAAAAAAAGAAAAGTAGAAGTTAGTTACCATGAAAAAAATGCACTTTCAAGAATTAGTAAGAATGCAAAGCAAGATCAAGGTGTAGCAATTGACATTATAGCTCAAAGCTATCAGAGTGCAAATGAATTAAAATCTCTTAACTCCTTTAAACTTATTGCTCTTGATGGTATTCAAAATCCGCAAAACTTAGGAATGATTATCCGTTCTTGTGCTGCAGGAAATATAGATGGAATTATTCTTCCAAAGAAAAGCTCAGCAAAAATTTCTCCATTAGTGATTAAAGCAAGTGCTGGAACACTTTTTAAACTTCCTATTTATTTTTGTAATTCACTCCAAGACATATTACCATCACTTGAAAATACAAAAATATATGCACTCTCTTCTCATGCGAAAAATGATATATACAATATTGTTGATAGTAAAAAAAGTATATTTGTCTTAGGTAATGAAAGTGATGGTGTTTCTAAAGAGATAGAAAACCTCTGCAATGATTCTATTTCCATACCCATGAAACGAGGTGTTGAATCATTAAATGTTGCAGTAACTGCTTCTTTAATTGCTTTTATGTCTTAAATTTAAGAGGTCATAATTGTATATGGCCTTTTTATTTCATTGATTACTTCAGATACAGACATATGACGTGATTTTCTTAAAAATTCTTTGCCATCTAAAAATACTAGTACTGTAGGAATAGCATAAACTCCAAAATGAGGAGCAATATCTTCTTCAAGAGAGATATCAACACTTTGAACTATAAATTTATTAAAGTTAGTTGATAAAGCCTCTATAAGTTTTGGTTTAAGCCCTTGACAAACATTACATGTAGGTGCTGAAAAATAAATCATTACAGCAATATTTTCTTTTATTGAGTTTTCTATATTTTTTATTGTATTCATAAGATAATTATACTGTATAATCCTATATGAGTTCAATTATTTTTAGTATTTTAAGTATTTATATTTTTATTGTTATGGGTTATCTTGCAAAATCAACTTTTAAAGAAGAGATTGATGATAAGACTATCACTCTTATAAATGTTTATTTTCTACAAATATTTCTTACTTTTTGGGGTCTTTTAATAAATCCTATAGACATAACCCTTCTTTATACTCCATCTATCTATCTTTTTATAGTTAGCATACTTTTTTTTATATCTATGTTGGCTGCTAAATTTTTTTTTAAAGACAAAAAAGAGTATTCTATCGCTACAGTAACAGCTATAATTGGTAATACTGGAAACTTAGGTATACCAATAAATATTGCTCTTTTTGGTGAAAATTCCATCCCATATACAACAATAGTAAATCTTGTTAATATTTTTATTGTTTATACTATTGGTGTTTATTATTACTCTCTAGGTAGCTACAATACTAAAGCTTCTCTATTAAATATTTTTAAACTTCCTATACTTTGGGCAGCACTCATTGCTATACTCTTGAGTATTTATAAAGTCCCTATTCATCAAAGTATTATGAATATGCTAATGATGGGAGCATATGCTTCAATGACTATGCAACTCTTTTTATTTGGAATCTACCTTTATGGAGCTAAAATCAAAAAAATCAGTAAGAAATTACTCATATGGGTTTTAACATTTAAGTTTATTTTTCTTCCACTTATAAGCTTTATAATATTAGTAAATATTGAATTTGATACAACAATTAAAAAAATTATATTTATAGAATTAATGATGCCACTTGCAGTAGCAAATGTAAATTTAGCTTCACTCTATGAATGTAAGCCAAAAATAGTTACAGCACTTGTTTTTGTATCATCTTTACTTTTTTTGGGTGTCATTTTTATTGCTGTACAAATTCTTGAGTATCTTTAAATTCTTTATGTTAAAAATTTTACTCTTTTTTATGCTTTCTTGTACTTTTATTTTTGCACAAAAAACTAAAACTGAAAGTATGGGAGATCTCTTTTTATTGTTAGTTCCTTTAAGTGGATATACTCAAACATTTATTAAAGATGATTGTGAAGGAACAAAAGAACTTTCACTATCTATACTAAGCACACTAGGTAGTACATATTTATTAAAATATAGTGTCAAGAAGGAGAGACCAAATAATAAAGATAATCTTTCATTTCCATCAGGACATACTTCTATTTCATTCTCAGCATCTACCTTCATCTATAAGCGCTATGGAGTTAAATATGCAATACTCCCTTACTTAGCCTCAATATATGTTGGATACAGTAGAGTTTATGCTAAACAACATGATAATTTAGATGTGATTTCTGGAGGAGTAGTTGGAATTATTTCTAGTTTATATTTTACATCTTCTTTTAAAGGTATTCAAGTACAACCACTTACTAAAAATGGTTGTTCTGGATTTCTCTTAAAATATAAATGGTAATTTTATTATTTAATTTTCTCTATAATAGACTCTACTGTAAAACCAAATTTCTCAAAAAGTTGTCCAGCTGGAGCAGAAGCCCCAAATGTATCCATAGATATAACAGTATCAGCTAATCTGTACCACTCTAAACCTCGAGCAGCTTCGATAGCTACAGTTTTTGTACCTTCTATAATAATTGATGCTATATAATCAGCACTTTGCTCAATAAAAAGATCATAACAAGGAACTGACACAACATTAATTGGAACACTCATCTCCCCTAATGTATCTCTTATTTTAAGTGCAAGTTCAACTTCAGAACCTGATGCCATAATAGTCATTACTGCATTGTCTGATTTTGCTAATAAGTAACCACCACGAGATGCTTCCCCCTTAACAGGCAAAGGTAAAACTGAAAGATTTTGACGAGAACATACAAATGCAGATGGTGACTTAGTCATACTTAATGCAGTTTTCCAAGCTTCAACATTTTCTGCACCATCAGCTGGACGCCATACATAGAAATTTGGTAAGGCACGGAATTGTGAAAGATGTTCTATTGGTTGATGAGTTGGTCCATCTTCCCCGACACCTATACTATCATGTGTCCAGATATAAAAGTTTTGAATACCAGTTAATGCTGCTATTCTAGCTGCTGGTTTAAGGTAATCAGAAAAAACAAAGAATGTTGCACTAAAAGGAAGAAGTGGACCATAAAGAGCCATAGCATTTACAATAGAGGCCATAGCATGTTCACGAATACCAAAATAAATATTTCTTCCTTTAGGGAATATACCTAAATCATTTAGATTTGTCTTATTTGAAGGACTAAGATCTGCAGAACCACCTAAGAAATTTGGAAGACCACGAGCAATTGCATTCATAATCTTACCATTTGTTCCACGAGTTGCTTCTGCTTTATCAAAACTAGGATAAGATATGCGAGAAAAATCAGGATTTTGAAGTGCAAATAAGGCTTCATTCTGTTCCATAAGTGGAAGAGTTTTCTGTCTATGAATCCATTCACGTTCAAGCAAATCACCTTCTTCTATTGCACATCTAAATCTAGCCATAACATCTTCATCAACATAAAAACTTTTTTCTGGATTAAAACCGGCTTTAGATTTTGCTTCAGCAATAATTTTATCGCCAAGTGGTGCACCATGAGAATGATGTGAACCTTCTAACTCTCCAGCACCTTTAGCAATGATGGTATTCGCAATAATAATAGTTGGTTTAGTATTTGATTTTGCTGTTGTAATTGCATTATCTATCTCTTCAAAATTATGACCATCAGTTTCTAAAACATCCCAGCCTTGTGATTCAAAACGTTTTGTAATATTTTCACTAATACTTAAATCAGTTGAGCCTTCAATCGTTATACGATTTGAATCATAGATAAGAATTAAATTATCTAGTTTGTTATGCCCTGCTATTGAAGCTGCTTCATAAGAGATACCCTCTTCTAAATCACCATCACCACATAAACAATAAACATTATGGTCAATTAAATCAGCAGTATCAGAATTTACTTGAGCACCTACAAATTTAGATGCCATAGCAAAACCAACTGCATTTGCTACACCTTGTCCTAAAGGACCTGTTGTAATTTCTATTCCTGCTGTATGTCCATACTCTGGATGACCTGGCGTTAAAGAATCTAATTGACGAAAATTTTTAAGATCTTCTATCTCTAGTCCATATCCCCAAAGATAATACAAAGAATAAATTAAACCCGTAGCATGACCACCTGAAAATACTAATCTATCACGATTTAACCACGAAGGATTTTTTGGATTGTGATTTAAGTGTTCACTTAAAACAACTGCTATGTCTGCAAGTCCCATAGGTGCACCTGGATGACCACTGTTTGCAGCTTGTACCATATCTGCTGCTAAAAATCTTATGCTATCTGCCATCTTTTGACGTATTTGATTCATAGTAAATATTCCTTATTTATGTCTATTTATATATTTAGTTAGTAACGAAGACAACTCACTCTGTAAGTTCTCTTCGAAACTAAGTATCTCTTTTATCAATTCATCAGCTATTTCATTTGCTTGCTTCATTGATTCCTCTAATCCTAAAATAGTTACAAAACTATTTTTATCTTCATCATTATTTGTTAGTTTTCCAGCCTCTTCACTACTTTGTGTAACATCTAATATATCATCTTGAATTTGAAAAAGAATTCCAAGATTAATCCCAAATTCATATAATTTATCTGCTAAATCTTCTTCACCTACAATTATAGCTCCCATCTTTAAAGATGCGGCAATTAGCTTTGCCGTTTTATTTGTATGTAATAATTTTATATCTTTAACTGCTAAAGGTTTATTTTCAAAATAGCAATCTATTGCTTGACCTAGAACCATACCATTAAGCCCACCGTTAGACGCTAATTCACGAATAAGCTTAATTTTTATATTATCTGAAAATGGTGAGTTTGCTAAAACTTCAAAAGAGTATGTATTTAAAGCATCACCTACTAAGATTGCAGTAACTTCATCAAAAGAGATATGTAAAGTTGGCTTTCCACGACGAAGAGGTGAATTATCCATCGCTGGTAAATCATCATGAATAAGAGAATATGTGTGTAACAATTCTATTGCATAGGCTGCATGTCTAGCAGAATCTAGCATTAATGGATTATATGCTTTTACAACACCTAATAAAAGAGCAGGTCTAAAACGCTTTCCTCCCGCAACTAGCATATTCTGAAGTGCATCTTCATATGTAGGGTGAATACTCTTTGATGTTGGTAAATTATTAGTTAAAAATTGTTCGAAGTTTTGCATTTGAAATTTTATACTCTTTCTACTTAATATTTACAAAAAATTCAAAGTTTCTTCTTTCAAAAAGAAGTGTTGAAAAATTCTTATTCTTTTCAATATATTCACGAAGTCTATTTTGATTATAAATTTTTATCCCATTTACTTGTAACAACTTATCTTCTAAGAGTAGTCCATAGTTTGTAAATCCATTACTTAACTTTACGATTTCAAGTTTATTATTAAAAAAGATTCCTTTATACTCCAAGAAGGTATCGCTTATTACACCTCCTCCCTTTCTTTTATTTGTTTTTAAATTTAATTTAAAATATTTAGAATTTCTTTTAATAGTAATTGTATGCTTAGATCCAACACTAGAAAACAGTATTCTTTGCATAAAAGTAGCTGCAGTTTTTACTCTTTTTTTATCTAATGAGACTATATAATCACCTTTCTTAATTTTATTATTTTTGATATAAGGATTTGATGCACTAACTACAACGAAAGCTCCTTCATCTTTTACTCGAATACCTATATCGGAGTAGTCAGCGGAGGAAGAGGATATAAATCTTTTCAAATATGCACGTTCTATAATACCATCAGGTGTTACTATGCCTTCTAAAGAACAGCATGAGCTTGTTAAAAGTGCAGGTACATTTACTTTCTCACTAAATTTGGCTAAATTATTTAAACCAACCTGGCGTTTAACAATTTTTCCTTCTATTGCTTTTATATTATTTACTGATGCTATACCTAATTGTAGTCTCATGTTAATATCAAAATCATAAATAAAATCACTATTATCTTCTATAAGATATAAAGAGAGGAAAGGATCATATTTGAGTATTTTAGAGTGTGGCTTTTTCTTTGAATATACTAAACGAAGATTTCTATGTACAGGAATAGATAAGGAATCATTTTGAATTGTAGCAGAATCATTAATTTTTGCAATACATGCAGTATAACCACCTTGGCAGGCATATATATTTAAAAGTAAAAGATTAAAAAGTACTAAGAGGCGAATCACCTCATGCCACCAAGCATTCCCATAGCACTCTGCTGTTGATTTTGTTGTACCATTTTATTTGCATCATTAATAGCACCAATAAGAAGTATTTGGAGCATATTCTTATCTGTTAAAGTTGTATCATCAATTAATAAATCAATTACTTCACCTTTACCATTGACACTGAGTTCAACAAGTCCACCACCAGTTTTCACACTAAATGTTTTGGACTCAAGCTCTTCTTGAAGTTTAGAAGCATTCTCTTGCATACCCTCAAGCATTTTACTCATATCGCCCATATTAAACATTTATATACATGCTTCTATATCTGTAATATTATTCTTTTCATCTAAAATAACAACTTTTGGTTCATATGATTCAAGTTCTTTTTCATCGTATGAAGCATATGCAACAATAATAATTTTATCACCAGGTTGTACTTTACGAGCGGCTGCACCATTTAAACAAATATCACGCTTACCATACTCACCTAAAATAACATAAGTGCTAAAACGCTCTCCATTATTTATATTTAATATTTCTACTTTCTGCCCAACTCTCATCTTAGCAGCTTTCATAAGCTCTTCATCTATAGTAATAGAGCCAATATAATTCAAGTTAGCATCTGTTACAGTAGCACGATGTAGTTTACTATAAAGCATCTCAATTTGCATTAATCTTCCTATCTACCCATCTGCTTTTTCATGTCAGCTGGAGAAATCGCAGCATCCCACATTTCTTGATCTATTACAAACTCTTCTACAATGTTTCCACCTATAATATGCTCTGTAATAATACGATCTATTTTATCTTTTGTAAGACCTGCATACATAGTATGACCTGGTTCAACTAGCATAATTGGACCTGCTGAACATCTATTCATACATGAAGTGCGAATTGGTTGTACTGTACCCATAATTCCTTCAGTCATTAGTTTAGTAGCTAAATGTTGAAAAAGATCTTGAGTTGCTGGTGTTACACATGATGGTTTAGGCATTCCAGGAGGAGCTGATTGCTCACATTTCATTATATAAAAGGCTGGTTGAGGGATTCCCATAATTGATAGTCCTTAATTTTTTCGCAATTATATCAAAAAATATACTATTTTATTATTATCCACTCAAATAAGTTTATATTTTTAAGCTATAATTCCACAAAAACGATAGGAACACTTTTGAAAAAAATTTTACTTCTTTCTTTACTTCTAAGCTCTTTATATAGTGATGCTAAAATATATTTAGGTGTTGGTGCGGCTAACTATACTGAAAATTCAAAAGATTCAGATATAAGCAATAATTCAAATATGGTTAAATTAAAAGCAGGTTATGGTGTTCGTAGTGCATATGCAGTAGAGTTGTCAGTAGATTATGTTGATAATAAACCTACAAATAACACACCTTGGAAAGCAAAATATGGTTTTAATGTTGAAGTTATAAAATCTTTCGATTTTAATATCTATATCAATCCTTTTATAAAAATTGGTTTTGGTGCAGGAATAATTGATAATAGAGACAATAATTTACTTTCTAAAACTTATGGCTCATTTAATACAGGAGCTGGTTTATTTATACCAATATCTAAACATTTTGATATAGAGATGAGTTATACACATAGTGATATATCATACGAAAAAGACAATATTCTCCATGAATTTAATCAAACATCATATACAAATAGCTATTATATAGGTGTAAACACACGATTTTAAAGATTTAATAGTTCTCTAACTACTTCTCTATCATCAAAAGGGAATTTCTCATCATATATTATTTGATAAGACTCATCTCCTTTTCCTAAAATAACTACTACTTCATCAGATTCTTGAGAATCAAGAGCCAACTCTATAGCTTTTTTTCTATTAAGTTCTATAGTCACATTACTTTGGTCTTCTATACCTGATAGTATATCTTTAACTATTGCTTCAGGGTTTTCATGACGAGGATTATCACTAGTTATAAAAACTTTTTTCGCTAATGATGCAGCGACCCTTCCCATAAGTGGGCGTTTAAGAGTATCTCTATCTCCACCTGCACCAAAAACAACTATAAGCTCTTTTTCTCTGAGTGCATTAAGTACTTGCTGCATTCCATCTGGTGTATGAGCAAAATCAACAATAACATTTGGAGCTTGACAAACTTGTTCCATTCTACCTGTTACACCTGCAAAGTTATCAACTACATTTGCTATTTCTTCAAGATTTTTATCCGTAATAAGATGCACACCACTTATTGCTGCCATTAAATTATAAAGATTAAAAAAGCCATGAGTTGATGCTGTAAAAGGAACTATTTCTTGAAAATGTTGAATAATTCCACTACTACCATCGTTTAATGAATATGCCATAAGTCTATATGTTGAAGGGTTTTCTATAGAATAAGTATAAGTATTTTTAAAATTAAATTTTGATCTAGGTTCATCTTTATTTATAAGTTTTTTACCTTCATCTTGAAAAAATGAGTTTTTAACATAAATATAATCTTCTATAGTCTTATGATAGTCTAAATGATCCTGAGTAATGTTTGTAAGCACTTTCAACTCAAATGACAAACCTTCTACTCTTTTTTGCACAATAGCATGAGAACTAACTTCCATGATAAAATACTCACATCCAGCTTCAACTGCTTGATAAATGTGCTTATACGTATTGAGAACAGATGGTGTAGTGAGAGTCTTACCCTCACAGATTTCATCATTCATAAAAAGACCACGTGTTCCTTGCATAGCTACTTTATAATCTAAATCTAACAAAAACGAATACATAGCACTTGCTGTAGTTGTTTTACCATTTGTACCAGTAATACCAACTATTTTAATTTCATTAATACGAAAAAGTGAAGCAACATCTGCTATTTTAATAATTGAATGTGCAGCATTATCCTTGGCATTTTGAAGATATTTTTCATTTTGAGTTGTTAATACAAATGCCGTCTCTTCGTCACATTCTTGTGAATTTTCTGTTATATATTTATACTCTTGAGATGGAAGTTCAATTTTCAATAGTTTTACCTTGTGCTAATTTTTTTAAGAGTTTTCTAAGAAGTACATCACTAGGATAAACACTCAGTGCATTTTCTAAATATGTTAGAGCCATTTCTACAAAATCATTTTCAATAAGCCTATCTAAAAAATCTATAAAATCATCTTTTTGAGTAATAATAACCCTAGTCGAAAACATAATATTTTCAAAAGTTTCTTTGAAATCAGAACCTTCATTGACTAATTGCTTAAAATCACTATAAAGAATCCCATCTTCAAATTCTAAACGTTGACGAATTGGATCTGAAAACACTTCACTTAGTTTTTCTAAACTACCATCCATATTTTGCAATATATCGCTCATAATATTATCGGCATATTCTTGATTTTCTTCTTTTAAAATCTCATAATAATCAAAGAGAGCTTCAGCACCACCCTCTCCACTCATTGCCATTTCAGATAATATAACTCCATTAAATGCTTCTTTAGAATTTGGGTAGTTTTGCAAAACAATCGCAAATTTTTCTAAAGCCACTTTATACTCAGCTTTAGTAAAACTATCTTTTGCTTGAGTTAAAGTTTTGTATTTACTAATTATACTCATCTGCTCACTTTATTATAAGTTTTCTATATCATTTTCCATGCCAACAGGTACATTTACAACTGTTAATTCTGGATGAATATCCATTCTTAGTTGACGTTCAACACCATATTTTAATGTACTACCGCTACTAGCACAACCAATACATGCACCTTTCAATTGAACATATACTGCACCATTTTTTACAGTTATAAAGTCAATATCTCCACCATCAAGTGCTAAAGATGGACGAACTTTATCTATCACAACTTTTACTGGTTCTAGTAGTTCTTCATCAGAGAATGGAATCATTTTTACCCTTTGTATTATCTTTTTATAAGAAATTTTTGAATATCATAAAATATGACATTATCGCTTAACTAGTCATAAAGAAAAAAATTAATTATTGATTTAAAGCCATAATGTCAATAACATAAGATGGTTTACGCATACCAACTAAAATATAATCTATATTTTTATTTATTGTCAAAAATCTAATCGCACACTCTTGCAGAGATGATACACAATATTCAAACTCATCCTTTAATTGTACTCTAGTATTTTTAGAACACTCATATGCTACCATTTTTTTATACTCTGATAAAAACATATCTATATACTTTAGCATTGTGTCTAAATTATCATCATCTATATTTTCTAAAGTTGTTTTTATATGTGGGAGTATTTGAGAATAAAGAAAACTATCATAGTCACCTATCCAACCAAATTTATGTTTATTTTCATCCAGTTGCTGTAATAAGTTATATAAAGAACGGAGTTCTGCATTATCACAAACATCTAATAGTTCATTCAAATGATGATAGTATTCCGTACTTTCATCATAATCTGCAAGTCTAAACATCATCTCTTCTTTTTGAACATTTAAGGGTCTATTTGCTAAAACTCTTAATCCATTTTCCTTTGCCCATGAAGCACATTTTATACCTTCAGTTTCTAAGATATTAATTGGTAACTCTATAGTTGTAAAGCTATGCTTATCATTTTTTACCATTTCAGCTGCTTTTTCTGCAAGTACAATTAAATCTTTATAAGGTAAGAAATCAGATTCTTTCTCATTCTTACTAAAACTATTTGAACTTATACCATAGCTACCTATTGTATTGTTTTTCACTTGTTCTTCTAGTGCAACAAATATATCAAAAATTCTGTCAAACATATTATCAAGAATTTCATCTTGATTCATTCCTTTATTTAAATGGTGATACATATAATATTCAGGGTTATGAATTAAATAACAATCAATTTTAGTTAATTCTAAGCGTAAAAGTGTTTTTTCTAGTTGATTCAACATAAATGATTTACTTATTGAGTGAAAACAAGTTTTACTAAACTCAACAACATCTTCAAATGGTTCTTCATTATGTATAAGCATATTTGAACCTTGTATATATCCAAATTTACTAACTATTTCAACTTTTGATCTTACATCTTCATCAAAATTTCTTAGAGCAAGAGCTATAGCTCTTTCAGCTCCACCATCCATATAATTGCTTGATGTATCTATTAATCTTATACCAGATTCTATCGCAACTATTAGTGCTTGAACATGTTGTGGATTTTCATCTGTTATGCGGTATGTTCCAAATGCGAAATTACTCATTTTCTTTATCTCACTTTATTAAAGTATTTTAGGATTGGGAAGTAAAAGGGGTTAAACGCCAAGAATATCTCAGCGTTTAATTTTTATCATTTAACTATTAAACTAATTCAATGAATGCCATTGTTGTAGCATCACCACGACGAATTCTAGTTCTAGTAATTCTAGTATACCCACCAGTACGATCAACATACTTAGGAGCAATTTCATTTACTAAAGTTTTTGTTGCTTCTTTACTTTGAAGCGCAGCGAATACTGTTCTATGAGCATTAGAGTCATTCTTACCAGCAACTGTGATAAGTTTTTCTACGTATGAACGTAACTCTTTTGCTTTAATAACAGTAGTTTCGATTTTTCCATGTTCAATTAACGAAATACTAAGGTTTTTAAGTAAAGCAGCACGGTGTGCACTTGTACGACCTAGTTTACGATATCCATGACGGTGTCTCATATCTAATCCTCTATTAAGCTTGTAAAGCTTCTATTTTCTTTTTTAATGCAGTAACTACATCATCAGCTAAGTCAGCGCCAACTGCGAAACCAAACTCTTCTACTTTCTCAACGATTTCATCGTAAGATTTTTTTCCAAGATTTTTAACATTTTTCAAATCATTTGTACTCATAAGTGTAATTTCACCAATTAGTTTAATGTTTGAACGGTCAAGACAGTTGAAACTACGAGCACTTAAACCTAAACTATCTATACTTGTAGTTAGTTTTTTAAGATCTGGTGACTCTTCAACTCTCTCTATTGTTGTTGGTGCTTTTATGCTAATCTCTGAGTTAAATACAGCAAGTTGTGCGTACATAACTTCTAAAGAGTTTTTAAATGCATCAACTGGTGAAATTTGTCCATCAGTTTTAATGTTAAGAATAACTCTTTCAAAGTTAGGGTTATCTTCAACAAGTACATTTTCTATCTTATAAGTAGCACTTCTAACAGGTGTAAAAAATGCATCTAAAGCGATATAACCATCTTCCAACTCTTCATAAGTATCTTCACTAGGAACATACCCAATACCTTGAGCAATTTTGATACTAAAGTTAAGAGTTGTATCTTCATTTAATGTAGCAAGTGGTGCCTCTGGAGTCACCACTTCAACTTCATCATTACAAAGTTCTGCACCAGTGATAGTACAAGGACCTGCAAAGCTATAGTTAATTTCTGCTTCAGTTGCATCATCAGTTAATTTAAAGCGAATCTCTTTAAGGTTTAAGATAAAGTCTGAAATATCTTCAAGCATACCACGTACTGAGTCAAACTCATGTTTAGCACCCTCTATTTTAATAGCAATTGGAGCATATCCAACTGAACTACTTAATAAAAAGCGACGAAGTGGATGAGCTAAAGAGATAGCATACCCAGTTTCAAATGGGTAAGCCATAATATTAGCTTCAGTCTCACTAATTTGTTCTACTTCAAACTCCTGAGGAGCTAGTGGTGTAGTTTTAATTTTTTTCATATCTTTTACGCCCTTTTTAATAAGTTATTATTTAGAGTAAAGCTCAACGATTAAACGTTCTTCAACTGGGATAACAACTTCGTCACGCTCTGGTAAACGAGTGTAGATTCCAAATACTTTCTCAGCATCGATATCAACCCATGGAGCAAGACCAGTTTGGTTAGTTAATTCAATAGCACGAACAATTTGTGCATTTGTTTTACTTGCTTCTTTAACTTCTATCTTCTGACCTGGTTTAACACGGTAAGAAGGAATATCAAGTTTTTTACCATCTACAAGAAGGTGACCATGTGTTACAAGTTGACGAGCGAATCTACGAGTAGATGCGAATCCCATTCTGTAAACAACATTGTCTAATCTGCTTTCAATAAGTGTAATAAGATTTGTACCTGTATTTCCACTTCTTCTTTTAGCTTCTACGAATAAAGCACGGAATTGTTTCTCAGAAACACCATACATGAATTTCGCTTTTTGCTTTTCATTAAGTTGTAAACCATACTCAGAAACTTTCTTACGACGTTGACCATGTTGACCAGGACCGTAAGGTCTTTTTTCTAATGCAGATTTTCCTGCTAAACGACGCTCACCTTTAAGGTTAAGACTTACACCAAATCTTCTTTCGATTTTTTCTACTGGACCTCTATATCTTGCCATCAGTAATCTCCTTAAACTCTACGACGCTTAGGTGCGCGACAACCGTTGTGTGGTAATGGTGTAACATCTTTCATAAATGTAACAGTAATGCCTTCGATAGCTCCAACTGCTTTAACAGCAGTCTCACGACCTGAACCTGGACCTTGAACTTTAATACCAAGTTGTTTGATACCATGTACTTGTGCTTTTTCAACAGCAGCTTCAACAGCAGCTTGTGCAGCAAATGGAGTTGATTTTTTAGAACCTTTAAATCCTAATGAACCAGCAGAACTCCAAGCAATCATGTTACCCATCTCATCTGTAATAGTTACAAGTGTGTTGTTGAATGATGCAGCGATATGACATATACCTCTAGCAATATTCTTTTTTACTACTTTTTTTCTAACAGCTTTTCTTTTTGCCATCTAGTAATCCTTATGCAGCGCCGACAGTTTTACGCTTACCTTTACGAGTACGCGCATTTGTCTTAGTTTTTTGACCACGACATGGAAGACCACGACGGTGACGAAGACCTCTATATGAACCTAAATCCATAAGAGCTTTAATATCCATAGCTACTTTTTTACGTAAATCACCTTCAACCATATGGTTTGCACGGATTTCCGCAGTTATTGCAGCTACATCAGCTTCATTGAGTTCAAAAACTCTTTTGTTATAGTCAATTCCTGTCGCGTCTAAAATAAGACGAGAAGCATGAAGACCAATACCATAAACGTACGTTAAACCGTACTCTATTCTTTTCTTTTTAGGTAAATCTACACCAGATATACGAGCCATGGTTATCCTTGTCTCTGTTTATGTTTTTTAACTTTGCAGATTACTCTTACAATGCCTTTTCTTTTGACAACTTTACAGTCATCACACATCTTCTTTACTGAAGCTCTTACTTTCATAAGTAGTCCTTTGTTTGTAAATCTTTACTGTTCTTAGGTCAACTATAATCTTTGTTTCTCACCAAACTCGAATATATTCGATTTTGGGTTAATCACTAAAGCTTCACCTATTTGGCGAGAATTGCTAGTTGCCAATACTTTTATCTATATAAGACATATAAAGATAGAAATACTCTTCTCTGTTAAAACAGCAAAGCGGATGGAAATTATATCCAAATTAATATAAAAGATTTGTTAAAGCAGTAGTTTGTACTTTAATTTCACTTGCCTAATCCCATATTATACTCACTCCATACTCTTTGTTAATTACAACTTGTTTTTTATAATAAATTTTTTTACCATACTTTTTACTTATAAATTCTAACTCTAATTCTTCATTATTAAGTAAAGTTCTTATATCTTTATATTGTAACCATTTTCCATATTTTGCAAGAGAGTTTTGCCATATTCTAAAGTCACATGTAGAATTTTCTGTGACTTCAAACATTTCACCATCTTCTGTTGTCCAGTTAGCATTTGTACAAGCAAATAGCTTGACTTTTTTTCCACTTACTTCTTTATCTCTTACTTCTATTTGTCCATCTTTACAAAAAAGACATTTTCCTAAAATCATTACTATTCCTTTAAGGAAACAATAACAAAAATTTAATTATTTTAGAAATAATATGACAATTTGCAATATAATTTACTCTATATTAAAGAATAAATACTAAACTCCATAATTATAACTACATGGAGACTACATATGAACAAATTATTACAATCAATTTTAGCAATTTCACTTATTGGCACAGCACTTACGGCTAATAACTCTTTTTCTAGTTCAGATTATAGTTCTGAGTTTCAAGCAATGCAAAGATATTTAGACACTATAGTTGATTCTCATTTAACTCGTTCTAAACTAAGTAATATTGGCTACCCACGTTTAAATATTCAAAATTCGCAGGAAAACTATATATATGAATTTGATCTTTCAGGAATAGATAAAGAAAATATAAAATTATCTATTAGTGAAAATAATATACTCACACTTAGTGGATTTAAAGAAAATAAATCTAATACCTATATTAAACAAGAAATATTTTATGGCAGTTTTTCACGAATAGTAAAACTACCAGATGATGTTAACCAAGATATTCTTGAAACAAACTATATAAATGGCATTTTAAAACTTACTATTGGTAAAAAAACTCCTAAAGAGACTAAGTCAAGAATTTTAGAAATTAAATAATCTTTTTTTTGCTAAAATTAGTATATGAATTCATATACAGATAAATTTACTTTAGCTATTGCTAACACATTTTTTACAAAACTTCCTTTAGATGAACAAGAATTCATTAAAGAGAAGTCTCTTCTTTTCAAATTTTCAAATCAAGAAGTTAAACAAATTATAAATATTGCTCGTGATTTAGAAATGTGGAACGAAGCTACTATTAAAAAGATATTTCCTCAACATACTCAGAGAAAAGTTATCTTTAGTCGCCTTAGAAATACTTATGAAACTATAAGAAATAAAAAAAACTCTTATAAGAACTTTACTCTTAAGAATATACCAAAAGAACAAAAATTTAAATTCAAAGTAGCTGAAAAAGAAGGTTTAGGTTTAGGTTTATGCCCTGTTGCTAGTGAAAAAACACGCTGCTGTAATCTCTTAACACTTGATGCTGTTGAATCATGTGGTTTTGATTGCTCATACTGTTCTATTCAAAGTTTTTACAATCAAAATACAATTACCTTTGATAGTACATTTAAAAATAAACTATTAAATCTTCAATTAGACCCAAATAAAACTTATCACATAGGAACAGGACAGGCAAGCGATTCACTTATGTTTGGAAACCGTGAGGGTGTCTTAGATGCACTTTTTGAGTTTGCCTTTGCAAATCCAAATGTTATCTTAGAGTTCAAAACGAAATCAGATAATATTACATACTTTTTGGAAAATACTCTTCCTAAAAATATCTTACTGACATGGAGTCTAAACACTTCAACTATTATCCAAAATGAAGAGCATTTAACTGCTTCGCTTGAAAAACGTATTGATGCAGCAAGAAAAGTAGCCGACAGAGGTGTAAAAGTAGGTTTCCATTTTCATCCTATCGTAGAGTATGAGAATTATCTTGATGAATATAGAGATGTTTATGAACAACTTTTATCAAAATTTCAAGTTTCAGAAGTAGCCCTTATAAGTTTTGGTACACTCACCTTTATAAAACCTGTCATAAAACAGCTTCGTAATCGTGAATTTCGTACTAAAATCACACAGATTCCTCATGAAGATGCAAGTGGTAAAACTTCTTATCCTAACTCTACAAAAGAAGAGATGTTTAAACATGCGTATGAATCATTTAAGCCTTGGCATAAAAATGTATTTTTCTATCTCTGCATGGAAGAACATCAGACGTGGACAAAAACTTTTGGTTACCAATACTCAACTAACAATGACTTCGAATCAGCTATGCTAAATGCATACTGTGAAAAGCTAGGTCAAGATTACTTAATTTAGGAATATTATGAATAAACAAATGAAAGAAAATTATTTTTTATCACAGCCACATCAACCATTCTTCATGCTTGGTATTATTAATGCCGTGTTTATGATGCTTATTTTTGCACTTAGCTACAAAGGGATATTCTCTCTAACTATCGATATTAAAACTTTTCATGTTTACTCTTTAGTTTTTTTAGTTTTTACTAATGTATTTACTGGCTTTTTATTTACAACTTTTCCACGTTTTAATCAAACAGATGTTATTTCGAAGAAGTATTATATTTATATATTTTTTGGAAACCTATTAAGTTCACTAATTTTTCTTGCTGGTAGTTTTCTTTTATTAGAAATGGCCATAATAGGAATGGTTTTAAATTTTATCTCCCAGTTATTCATAGTTTTAAAACTACAAAATATCTATAAAAATGCTAGAGCAGTAGATACTTCAGATTCATTTTGGATACTAAATGCTAACTATATAGGTCTTATTTCCAATAGCTTGTTCATTCTTAGTATCTATATACCTGTAGTATTAATTCCTAGTGTAAACATCGCTTTTTATCTTTATCTTATCTTCTTGGCGTTTAGTGTAGGACAAAGAATGATTCCTTTTTTCTCTCACTCATTTGCTCCCAAAAACCCAAACTTTGTAAAAATTGTTTTTATTCTTTTTATTGCTAAGACTATTTTTGCTTCTTCAGAGATAAAAGTTGCTGAATTATTCATAGATTTAATATTAAGCATCTATATCTTTCTAGAATTTAAACGATGGGAACTTAAACCCTTAGAATCACCTGCTATTCTCTGGGTTCTTCATCTTTCTCTGCTTTGGTTACCAATGGCTTTTCTACTCTCGGCAATTAGTCTCTTAGGAGAAATATTTTTAGAGACATCATTTTACTTTTTGAACATACATCTTTTAGCTATTGGTTTTTTAACAACTGTTCTTATAGGATTTGGAACACGTGTAACACTTGGTCACTCGGGACAACCTCCACATGGAGATAAGTTTGCTACAACAATTTTTATTTTTATTCAAGCCGTAGTTCTAGGACGTGCTCTCTTTAGTCTTAATGTGGCGTTTGGATGGGAACTCAACTTTCTCTTTGATATATCTTTTACTCTTTGGTTAATACTTTTTATTGTGTGGGGAACAAGATATGGAAAAGTTTTAGTAATAGGAGCAAAGATTTAAGAGACTCTTAAGTAACCTAAATCTTTTTTATCCACTGCTATATCCATCACTCTAAACATTGCTTCACGTTTAGAATTCACATACTCTTTTATTGTATTTGTCGGCTTGATATTTTGTGCTGCACCATACTCTTTTTGGATTAAAAAATCTCCAAAAAGTGTCTGATAAACATTTATTTTATAATAATAGAGTCTCTCATTTGAATTTTTAAATAAAATCATTATATTCTCGTTAGTTTTGTTAAATGAGAATTAGCAATAACTATTCCTTTTTTGTCATCTCTTTCTAATACTAATTTGATACAATTAGATTAACTATTAAAGGAAGTCTCTTAGCATGACAAAAAATGTACTTATACTATGTAATGATAACAGTTCACTATCTATTATGGCACAAGCCATACTTAACAAAAACCTTCAAGGTATAGAAGTAGAGAGTGCAGCTATTAAAAAAGTAAAACAACTTAACTTAAATGTAAAAAAAGCTCTTATCAAAGATGGCTCTTTTAAAGACTCCTACCAAGCAAAATCAATAGAAATTCTTAAAGATTTAAACTTTAATTTAGTTATAGTTATGAGCCAAACGCCAACTAAAAAACTTCCTGAGTTTAGTAATGAAACTGCAGTAATAGAAATAGAATACGAAGAACCTAACTACTCTAACTCTACAAATATAGAAAGATTTTTAAAAACTATTAAGATGGAATTAATTCCTATAACTAGAGATATCTTAGAACTTTAGCTATAATGCTATCACTTAAATTATGACGGAATAACCAAATGACAACAAATACACAGAGCTACTTTTTAGAGCTTGGAATTATAAACACCTTAGTTATCGATAGACTTACTACACCTGGTGCCTACCTTATGGCACAAGATGGACAAGATGTATTACTACCCGGACCATATCTAACACCTGAGATGAAAGAGGGAAAACTTCTAGATGTTTTTCTTTACACAGACTCAGAAGATAGACTTGTAGCTACCACAAATAAACCTACGGCTATGCTTGATGAGATGGCACTATTTGAAGTTGTAGACACTGCACCTTTTGGAGCATTTATGAATTGGAATCTCTCTAAAGATTTACTAGTTCCCAATATGTTTCAAAAAACTCCTTTTAAAATAGGTGAGAAAAGATTTATCAGAGTTATTTACGATGAAAGAACTCATAGACTCGTTGGAACTGAGAAACTTGGTGACTTTTTAGATAAAAAAGTAATAGGCCTAGCCGTTAACAAAGAGGTTAAAATTTTAGTTATAGCTAAAACACCACTTGGTTTTAAATGTATTGTTAATGACAAATATGAAGGTCTAATCTATCATAGCGAAATTTTTGAAAACATCTCTCTTGGAGATAAAAGAACCGCCTATGTTAAAGTCGTTAGAAAAGATGGAAATATAGATTTAACACTTAGAAAACCGGGTAATAAAAAAAATAGTGGTTCAGATGAGAAAGTACTTGTACTTTTAAAAGAGAACAAAGGAATAATGCCTTATAACTATAAAAGTGATGCTGATCTTATTAAAAATATATTTTCTATGAGTAAAAAAGAGTTTAAACGCTCACTAACAAAACTTCAAGATGAGAAGAAGATAGAAGTTAAAGATACCGGTATATATTTAAAGGATTAGGATGATAAAAAAGAAAACAAATATTGACTTAAGAGCTAAAAACATAACCTTTGAAATTAAAAATGAGAGTTTTAAAGCTATTCGTTTTTATCATGCTAAAATGACTATTGATGTTATATCCTTAGATAATGAAAAAGAAGGTATAAAAAATATTCCTTTTGCACATATTCCAAAAGAGATTAAAAAGATTATTAAACCACAATAGAATAGAAAATATATATAGACTTATTGAATCAAATAAGACTATATAAAGAGAATCGTAAAGCAATTATACATTTTAATTGTTACACTATTGTTAACGGATGTTTATACTTAATTTGTTATCATTTTATATATAAAAAATAGGAACTATTATGCAAAAATGTAATTCACTCAAAGAAGTAAGAAATGAAATTGATAAATTAGATACACAACTTGTTGATTTGATTTCACAAAGAAGTCATTTAATTAGACAAGCAGCTTCTTTTAAAGAGACTATTGAAGAAGTTAAAGCAGAAGATAGAATTGATTTTATTCTTAATAATGTTCGTCATCATGCTATAAAAAAAGAAGTGTCTCCAAATATGATTTCTGATTTATTTGAAATAATGATTAATGAGATGGTTGAAACTGAGATAGCAGAGTTTAGAAATACTAGTACTTTCTAAACTACCTTACTTAAATTTTCAACATTACTTTGAATATCTTGTATACTAATATGACAGTTTTCTGAGATTTCATCTATTTTCGAAATATTACTAATTATTTCTTCAGATTTATCTGCATTGTATATATAACTATCTATCGTATGCTGTGCAAGGACTATACCCTCACTTAAAACAACACTTACCTCTTCTATCTTAGATGAGACTTTTATAGAATCTACAGCGAGTAACTCTATAGATTCAGAACTTTTATTCATTTGATGACTACTGTCATTAATAGATTGACTTACTACATTAATTGTAGCATTAATCTCAGTAAGTGACTTCTGAGTTCTTTCTGCTAGCTTACGTACTTCATCAGCAACAACTGCAAATCCTCGTCCATGTTCACCAGCTCGAGCAGCTTCAATTGCTGCATTAAGTGCTAATAAATTTGTTTGATCAGCTATGTCAGCTATAACATTTATAACCTCTTTAACTTGTTTTGTATCCCCAGATACTTTTGTCAAATCATCAGCTAAAGAATTTTGTTCATGAGATGCTTCTTCTAGTTTATTAACAATATTAGAAATTTCATCCTTAACACCTTCAAGTTTTTGACTGACATTAATTATATTATCTTTAGATTTTGAAACATCACCTAAATCATTACTTAAAACAGATTTCAATTCTTCACCCATTTTTACAACTTCAGATAAGAATGCTCTCTCAAGTCTCATACTTTTATTTGTTTTTAAAAAATTATTATCTATATCAGCAACAATATGTACAACTTCATCAGACATTTCTTCAGTATTATGTGCTTGGATAAAAGTATCCTGAAAAAGATTAACCCTCTTAGCAGCTTCACTTAGTTCAGAATTGTATTCATTTTTAAGAACAATTTTTTCACCATTTTCTAAATTACTAAGTTGTGATATTAAAGATTTAGTCATATCGACACCATTCATCTTTTCATCTAAATCATGCCCTAATATTACAACTGCAACTACATACTGTACAATCTGACCAATAATATTATCTGTAAAAAAAGTTCCATTTATAAGAAGAAGAATGATACCAACATAATGAATTAAACGCATTCTAAAGAAGAGAGATTTTAACATAAACAAATCCTTTAATATTACTTTATATTATTATATCAAAAAAAGTGTTAAATAGTAGAAAAATAAGTAGTTATAAAAAGAGCTATGCTCTTTTTATTTATAACGATAAGTAATTCTACCCTTATCAAGAGAGTATGGAGTTAATTCCAATTTAACACGATCACCAGGAAGAATTTTAATATAGTGCATTCTCATTTTTCCAGCAATGTGACAAAGAATGATATGTCCATTCTCTAATTCCACACGAAAAGTTGCATTTGGTAATGCTTCAATAATCTTGCCGTCAACTTCTATAACGTCAGCTTTAGCCATTTATAAGTCCTTTTTTACTCTTAAGCAAGAGATAATATTTCAGCTTTACCGTTGATAACTGCAACAGTATGCTCGTAATGTGAACCGCGTAAATTATCGGTACTAATAACATCCCAACCATTCTCTAAAATGATTGGTTTTGATTCTTTTTGACAGATCATTGGTTCTAAACAAAAAACCATTCCATTCTTTATTTTTGGTCCAGCTTTAGCTTTTCCATCTAAATAATTAGGAATTTGAGGCTCTTCATGAGGCTTTTTACCTATTCCATGTCCACAAAAATCTCTTAGAGGTATAAATCCTGCATTAATGATAGACTCTTGTAAGATAAAAGATAACTCTTTAAATCTCATACCCTCTTTAATTTCACTTATAGCATGATAAAGTGTATCTCTAGAACAAGCTATGAGTGCTTCATCTTCTGAAGTTATAGATCCAACACCAACACTAATCGCAGCATCTCCAAACCAACCATCAAGTTCAGTACCAATATCATAACCGATAACATCACCCTCTTGGAGTTTGTAGTCAGAAGGAATACCGTGAATAATAACTTGATTAAGAGATGTACAAACAGCATTTGGAAAGCCATATAAACCTTTAAAAGAGGGTCTTGCTCCATGACTTCGGATATAATCCTCAGCCATAGCATCAAGCTCTTTTAAAGAAGCTCCAACCTTTGTGTTTAAACGAAGTAGTTCGAGTGCACCGCCAACAATTTTGTTAGCAGCACGGAGTTTTTCAATTTCTTGAGGTTTTCTAAGCGCAATCGCCATCCTTAGAGACCGACTGCACTTAAAGTTTCATATTTACTCATATAAACTTGTGCTTCAATTTTTCTCATTGTATCAAGTGCAACTTGAACAACAATTAAAACTGCAGTACCACCAAAGAAGAATGGAACACCCATACCTTTGATAATCATAAATGGTAAAGTAGCAATAAGACCTAAATAAAGTGCACCAGTAAGTGTTAACCTACTTGCTGTCTCATTTAAAAACTCTTTTGTAGCATTACCTGTACGAATACCTGGAATAAATCCACCTTGGCGTTTAAGATTATCAGCAATATCTTTTGCATTAAATGTAATACTTGCATAAAAGAATGCAAAGAAAATAACAAATACAAAAGTCAAAAAGTTAAAGAAATAACTATTTGGATTCATAAAATCAGCTATAGCCTGCACAGTAGGGTTAGTACTACTAGATAATACAGTCATAGGAAACATTAGAATTGCTGATGCAAAAATAACTGGTATTACACCTGCAAGATTTAACTTAATAGGTATATAATTCATTACACGCTTATTTTGATTCTGCATCATAGTTTTTTTAGCATATGTAACAGGTACACGACGCTCACCTAATTCAACATATATAATAACTCCAACTGTTCCAAGTATTAACACTAAAATTGCAATTACAGTAATAAAACTCATTGCTCCAGTATTAACCATAGTAACAGTTTGACCTATAGCTGTTGGAATAGCCGAAACAATTCCAGCAAAAATAATCAGCGAGATACCATTTCCGATACCACTCTGAGTAATTTGTTCACCAATCCACATAAGTAACATTGTTCCTGCTAACATAGAGACAGCAGAAAGAATTATAAATGTGTTGTGATCAGCTAATATAGCAGAATTACCACTAGGTCCAGTAAGGCTTTGAAGTCCTACACTAACACCAACAGCTTGAATAATAGTTATTACAATAGTTGCATAACGAATTATTTGCATATATTTAACCATACCATCACGCTCTTTTTTCATTTGCCCTAAAGCAGGAAATGTAGCAGCTAAAAGCTCCATAATAATTGAGGCAGTAATGTAAGGCATAATACCAAGTGAAATAATAGATAGCCTCTGTATAGCGTTACCACTGAACATATTCATAAGTCCAAGAGAGTCTGATTGGTGTGAGTCGAAGAAAGAAGCAATAACTGCTGTATCTACGCCGGGTACTGGCACATAAGCCAGTAGGCGGTAGATAAATAAAAACCCGATAGTAATAAGTATCTTATTTACTAGATCTTTATTCACAATTATTTACCAGTAGTAGTAACGTTATCGTCTTTAATTTTTGAAGCTAAATCTTTTGCAGTAGCGCCAACAAGTTTAACTTTAGTAACGCCAGCTCCTATTTTGTGAACACTACGAAGAGTTTCCATAGTGATCTCAGCAAGTTCTGCAACCGCTTTAATTTTTCCAACATTAATAACATAAGGTTTTACTAAACGAGATGTAAAACCAATTTTAGGCATACGTTTTGCAAGTGGTTGTTGACCACCCTCAAAGTTACGTTTTCTTTTGTAACCTGAACGAGATTTTTGACCTTTCTGACCACGAGCAGCAGTCTTACCAGTACCAGAACCTTGTCCACGTCCAACACGTTTACGATTTGCAGTAGAACCTTCAGCAGGTGTTAAATTTTCAATACCCATCATCTATCCTTTTAATCTGCCAAGTGCTTCAACTGTTGCACGAACAACTGTACCTGGATTATTTGAACCAATACTCTTAGTAAGAATATCCTGAACTCCTGCAAGCTCAAGAACTGGACGCATAGCTCCACCTGAGATTACACCTGTACCTTCTGATGCCGGCTTAAGTAAAACACGAGATGCATTATACTTATGCTCAATATCGTGAGCAATTGTTGTACCTTTAATCTTAACAGTAGTTAAGTTTTTAAAAGCGTTATCAACAGCTTTACGAATAGCATCAGGAACCTCTTTAGCTTTACCAACACCGTAACCAATAGTACCATTTTTGTTACCAACAACGATTAGTGCAGTAAAACGGAAACGACGTCCACCTTTTACAACTTTAGTAACACGACCAATATTTACAATTGACTCTTCAAAATCATCTCTGTTAATTTCCATCATGTCTCCTTAGAACTTAATTTCGTTTGCACGAAGTGAATCACCAAACGCCGCGATAACACCGTGGTATTGGTAACCATTACGGTCAAATACAATTTCATTGATGTTAGCGGCTTTAAGTGTTGCAGCAAATGCTTCACCTAATGCAGTAGCACCTTCTTTATTTGCACTTTTACTGATTGACTTAGAGTTAGCAGCACATAATGTAGTTGCTGTAATATCATCAATAGCTTGTACACTTAAGTAACGATTTGATTTAAACACAGAAACACGAGGAAGTGTAGCACAACCAGATATTTTTGCACGAATACGTAACTTACGTTTTAAACGATTAGCTACTTTATTTTTTAATGTTTTAGCAGTCATATTTAGTACCCTCCCTTATTTCTTAGCTGTTTTACCGGCTTTACGCACGATATGCTCTTCCATGTATTTAACACCTTTACCTTTGTATGGCTCTGGTGGACGGAATGAACGAATTTCAGCAGCAACTTGACCAAGTGTTTGCTTATCATGGCTTTTAAGAGTAATAACATTTTTAGTTACTTCTGCTTCTAAACCTTCTGGTAAATCATAGTTAATATCATGAGAATGCCCAAGTTGAAGATTAAGTACGCGACCTTTAACAGCAGCTCTATAACCAACACCATTAATCTCTAATTGTCTAGAGTAACCAGTAGTTAATCCAACAACAATATTTTGAGCTAATGCTCTATAAGTTCCCCAGAATGCTCTATGAGCTTTTTCTTCTGATTTTGCAGCAAAAGTTAGAACATTTCCATCAATAGCGAAATCAACATTACCTTTTGTGTCTAAATCAACACTAGTTTTGCCTTTAGCAAAAGTTAATATATCTCCATTCGCACTAAGTTTAATATCAGCTGCAAATTCTACAGGTTTTTTACCAATTCTTGACATACTATACTCCTACCATATCGTACACATAACTTCACCACCAATGCCAAGCTCATAAGCTTTGTCATTAGAAAGAACGCCATGTGATGTACTTACAATAATAGTTCCATAACCATTTTTGAAACGTTTAATATCTTCTTTACCTTTATAAACACGACGACCTGGTTTAGAAACTCTTTTCATTTCATTGATAACAGTTTTTCCATCTTCGTTGTATTTAAGTTCAACTTTAATAGTCTTCTTAACACCATCTTCAAGTACTTTACAAGACTCAAGGTAACCTTTTTCTACTAAGATATTAGCTACTGCTTCAACACTCTTAGAGTGTACTAAAGTAGTAACAGGTAATCTTCTCATACCTGCATTACGAACACGTGTTAACGCATCTGATACTAGATCATTAATTGCCATTATTTTTCCTTAATGTGGATGTCCTCTAAAGAACATCTGCTATTGTTAGGAGTTTCAAGCGGAGGCTAAATGCCTACCAGCTTGACTTTCTAACACCTGGGATTAATCCCTCGTTTGCCATTTTTCTAAAACAGATACGACAGATACCGAAATCTCTAAGTACTGAATGTGGACGACCACAGATTTGACATCTTGTGTATCCACGTACTTTGAATTTAGGTGTTCTTGCCGCTTTTGCGATCATAGACTTCTTAGCCATTAGTTGCTCCCTTTAGTAAAAGGCATACCCATTTTCTCTAAAAGAGCAAAACCAGCCTTATCTGAATCAGCAGTAGTTACCATAGTAATATTCATACCATGAATTTGCATGATTGAATCATAGCTAACTTCTGGGAAAATTAGTTGCTCTAATAGACCGAAGTTATAGTTACCACGACCATCAAAACCATTACTTGGAACACCACGGAAATCTTTTACACGTGGAAGTGCAATAGATACTAGACGATCAAGAAAGTTATACATATTTTCACCACGAAGAGTTACTCGGATACCAACTGGCATACCTTCACGAACTTTAAAACCTGCAACAGATTTTTTCGCGATTACTGTAGTTGCTTTTTGACCAGCAATTGTAGTAATAGTATCTTCAATGTTTTTAATAAGCTTATTATCTTTCATTGCAAAACCAGCACCAACAGAAATAATAATTTTCTCTAGTTTTGGTGTTTGCATAGGATTTTTAATTCCTAAATCAGCTTGTAATTCAGTTTTTAAACCTAAATATTTTTCTTTAAAACGAGCCATTATTATGCCTCCACTTTACGTACATTTGAAATATCGATAGGCATCTCTTTATTGATATGACCACCTTTAGTATTCTCTTCAGTTGGTTTAATAGCTTTCTTAGCTATTTTACAACCCTCAACGATTACCTTGTTCTTTTTAACTAGTACTTCAAGTACAGTAGCTTTAGTACCACGGTCATCTCCAGCGATAATTTCTACAGTATCACCTTTTTTGAAATTTAACTTTGCCATCTATACAACCTCCGGCGCAAGAGAAACGATTTTCATAAAACCAGCATAACGTACTTCACGACCAACAGGGCCAAAAATACGAGTACCGATTGGTTCTCTCTTGTCATCAAGGATTACAGCTGCATTGTCATCAAAACGAATTAATGAACCATTTTCACGTTGAACTTCTTTATGAGTTCTAACGATAACAGCTTTAACAACCTTACCTTTTTTAACTTTAGCAGTTGGAGTCGCTTTCTTCACAGAAGCAACGATAACGTCACCAATTGAAGCATAACGACGCTTAGAACCACCAAGCACTTTAATACACATAATCTCTTTAGCACCTGTGTTATCAGCTACTACTAAACGAGTAAAACCTTGGATCATTATTTAGCTCCTGATACTACTGTTTTAAGTCTAAAAGATTTAGTCTTAGAAAGTGGACGACACTCGATTGCAATAATCTCGTCTCCAACTTTAACTTCATTACGCTCATCATGTACTAGGTACTTTTTGAAACGTTTTACAACTTTATGGTAACGAGGGTGCATTACACGACGCTCAACCACTATAGAAACAGTTTTGTCTCCAGCGATAGTTACTACTTTACCTTGAATTTCACGTTTGTGTGTCATAAAAGAGCTCCTAGTTTGCTACTGCTGTAATAGCAGTATTGATTTTTGCGATATCTTTCTTAGCAACACGAAGTTCGCTAGTATTTTGAAGTTGCATCATCTTTTGTTTAATCTTAAGAGTGAAAAGCGCTGTTTTCTTCTCTTTAAGCATAGCATTAAGCTCTGCAACTGTTTTATCTGCTAAATCAGAATATTTCATTGTTCATCTCCGCAGTGATAATTTTACATTTAAATGGAAGCTTGTGCATAGCAAGAGTTAATGCTTCACGAGCGATCTCTTCTGGTATACCAGCTATCTCAAATATGATACGACCTGGTTTAATATTCATTACCCATTGATCAACTGCACCTTTACCTTTACCCATACGAGTTTCAAGAGGTTTAGCAGTTAATGGTTTAGCAGGGAATACACGAATCCACATCTTACCTTGACGTTTAATATGACGAGTTGCAGAGATACGTGCTGACTCTATTTGACGAGAGTTAATACGACCAGCTTCAACAGCTTTAAATGCGATGTCACCAAACGCTAACTTATAACCAGAACGAGCGTAACCACGATTACGTCCTTTCATTACCTTACGGTATTTTGTTCTTTTAGGCATTAACATAACTATTCAGCCTTTTCTTTTCTTGGAGCACGACGCTTACGTTCTTGCTTTTCTTCTTTTACTTCTGCAGGGATACCTTTAGTAAGTACTTCACCTTTGAAGATCCAAACTTTAACACCGATAATACCGTATGTTGTATGCGCTTCTGCAAAACCATAATCGATTTTAGCACGAAGAGTATGAAGAGGTACACGACCTTCTAAATACCACTCAGTACGAGCCATTTCAGCTCCACCAAGACGACCAGCAACAGCTACTTTAATACCCTTAGCACCAGAACGTTGTGCACCTTGCATAACTTTCTTCATAGCACGACGGAAAGCAACACGACGCTCAAGTTGAGTCGCTACATTCTCAGCAACAAGTTGTGCTGAAGTTTGAGCTTTTTTCTCTTCTTTGATGTTTACAGAAATCGTTTTACCGATAAGCTTTTGAAGATTAGTCTTCAACTTCTCAATATCAGCACCTTTCTTCCCGATAATAATACCAGGACGAGCAGCAACGATAGTTACACGAAGTCTTTTAACTGTTCTTTCAATGATGATGTTAGCAACACCAGCATAATAAAGCTCTTTCTTTAAAAATGTTCTTATCTTGTGATCTTCACCTAAAGCAGCAGGAGCTGTTTTGAAATTAGGGAACCAACGGCTCTCCCAGTTACGGTTGATACCAAGACGTAAACCAATAGGATTAACTTTGTGACCCATATTATTTACCCTCCACTATTACTAAGATATGTGCTGTTGGTTTTCTAATACCTGAAGCCATACCACGAGCACGTGGACGGAAACGTTTAAGAACTGGACCATTGTCAACACGACAAGATGTAATTATACAATCTTCAGCTTCACTACCACTATTTGCAACTGCAGATGCAATTACTTTAGAGATAATTTTTGCAGCTTTATTTGGTGTAAACTCTAAAGCAGCCATAGCTTCTTCAGCGTTCATACCTTGAACCTCTCTTGCAATAAGACGAGATTTAATCGGAGATACACGGATAAATTTTAATAATGCTCTAGCCATGACTATCCTTTCTTCTGAACAGAGCCCTTATGGCCCTTGAATGTACGAGTTGGTGCGAATTCACCAAGTTTGTAACCGATGTGGTTCTCTGAAATATGAACAGGAATAAATTTACGTCCATCATGAACGTTAATTGTAAATCCTACCATATCAGGAGTTACCATAGATCTTCTTGACCAAGTTTTAATAGGTTTTTTATTACCTTCTGACTTAGCTTTTTCAATCTTTTTACTTAAATGGTCATCAACAAATGGACCTTTTTTTAATGAACGAGCCATAATTAACCTACCCTTTTAGCATTTGGTTTACGACGAGTAATAATTAACTTATCACTTGCTTTCTTACGACGAGTTTTAGCACCCTTCGTTGGTTTACCCCATGGAGTAACTGGGTGACGACCTGAGTTCGTTTTACCTTCACCACCACCATGCGGGTGATCAATCGGGTTCATTGCAGAACCACGAGTCTGTGGACGAATACCTAAGTGACGTTGACGACCAGCTTTAGCGATAACAATGTTACCAAACTCTTCGTTACCAACTATACCAACAGTAGCTAAACACTCACCAAGAACTAAACGCATCTCAGATGAAGGCATACGTAAAGATACATATTTACCATCACGACCCATAATTTGAGCAGATGTACCAGCAGCACGACACATTTGTCCGCCTTTACCAGTTTTTAGTTCAATATTATGAATAAGAGTACCCACTGGGATGTTCTTAAGTTTCATAGTATTACCAGATTTAACATCAAGACCTTCAGCAGATGATTGGATAATATCTCCAACATTTAAATCTTTTGGTTGAATGATATAACGTTTCTCACCATCAGCATAAGTAATAAGAGCAATACGACAGTTTCTGTATGGATCGTACTCTATTGCACTTACAGTTCCTGGAATATCAAATTTATTTCTTTTGAAATCGATGATACGATAAATCTTTTTAGCACCAGCCTGACGGTGACGAGAAGTGATACGACCATTATTGTTACGACCAGCATGAGTTGGTAATTTAACAAGTAATGAACGAACACTTGGTTTTGCCGTGATGTCTGAGCTATCAACATTTGTATAAAAACGACGAGACGGAGTTATCGGTCTATAAGTTTTAATTGCCATGTGTTATACCGCCAAACTTTCAATTTGTGCACCTTCTGGTAAAGTAACATAAAACTTTTTGAAGTTATTTTGTTTACCTTGTACACCACGGAAACGTTTAGTTTTTCCGCTTTGATTTAAAGAGTTTATCTTGTTAGGAATAATCCCGAAATACTCTCTAAAAATTTCCTTAAGACCAGTTTTAGTCATACGAGGAGATGTTTGAACTACGATCACACCATCTTCTTGTAAACCAAGAGTCTTCTCTGTATATATAATAGATTTAATATCTGTAATATCAGCCATTATTTAGCCTCACTTGTTAATGCTTCAAACACTGCTTTTTCGATCACTAATGAACGATAGTTAGCAGCTAAATATGCATTTAATTCATTTGATTCGATTACATAAGTTTGAGATAAATTCTCAAACGCTA